>SDBT01001430.1_pt1 | contig 41953 bp, 33 predicted proteins | sample 2277101 | NCBI WGS metagenome assembly SDBT01 (sample SAMN10404973, study PRJNA504765) | marine sediment metagenome | isolation source: marine sediment core GS10_PC15, 103 cmbsf | place: Arctic Ocean: Southern Knipovich Ridge | collected 2010 | reverse complement strand
TGCAACATCAAAAGGTATAGACTTCCTTATTAAGGTAACGCCACCTTCGGCTCTCTCTTTACGGATACGCTCATCCCAGGTCTTCTTCAGTCGCAATGCTTCCCGCTTCTCTTTTGTCTTCAAGGAAAAGATATGGGGATCATCTCTATCTTTATCCCTATAATAGTAGAATCCGCTGGTCTTATGCTTGAATACAAAGCTCATTCCTTCATCCTCTCGGTTTCATAAATTGGCATTTATTGCGTCCACTTTTGGGTAGTATGCCATTTTCCTATGATTTACTACCCAATATACTACCATTTGTGCGTCGAATCAAACGTTTAGGGCGGAATCATTAGTGAACAATAGGCAGGCGTTAAGTGATAAAGAGAAAGCCCGTAAACGCTTTGTTTACAGGCTTAAAGGAAGGTAAAAGAATAGCGGGAGTACGTGGGAGTCGAACCCACCTCGCCTTGGTTTACAAGGCCACACGCGGTTTTGAAGACCGGGGGAGCCACCGGGCCCCATCTACTCCCAAAATCAATATTGAATATTCAATAGTCAACATTCAATAATCAATAATCAATTGATAATTGCAATTGATCAGTCATAGTATGAAATGCTCAATTCCAAATTCCAAATTCCAAATTCCCAAACAATTTGTCAATCCAGTCACTTAAAATCAACTCTTTTTAATCTCCCTATTGATAAACTCCCCGCTGATGTTTACTTTGCTTAACCACTGAAGATACCACGGCGAGCACCAAGAGATGTTCGGAATTGGGAACTTGGAATTAGGAATTAGGACTATCCACTTTACCTGTCAAATTAAAATTCCCAATTCCAAGTTCCCAATCAATAGTATATTTTTATTACTTATTCTTCAAATATCGGAGCCCAGAATGTACAAAAAATGTAAAGTCCCTGTCGAGTGCTTGAGAAAAGAAGTCGATCTTTCAAAAATCGAATTTTCCACTACTGAAGATGTCCGGCCCTTAGCAACAGTGATTGGCCAGGATCGGGCGGTCCGGGCCATAAATTTTGGCCTTTCAATTGAAGATCCTTCCTATAACATATTCGTTACCGGATTCAGAGGCACGGGACGTACAACGATCGTACAGGATTTATTGGACAAACTGGCCTCAACCCGCTCAAAACCGGAAGACTGGATTTTTGTTTATAATTTCGACAATCCTGATGAACCCAGAGCCTTGAACTTGCCCAGTAAAAAAGCTAAATCTTTTATCAGTAAATATGGACGATTAATTTCCAAAATAAAATCGGCCTTAAAAGACGCCTTTGAGAATGAACAGTACGTTGAAAAGAAAAGTGAAATCATCGATAAAAACCAGACAAAAAAGAGAGATAAATTTACTGTTATTGAAGGAGAGGCGCGTAAGTTAAACATCCTGATAAAGGGATCAACATCGGGATTCCAAACCATTCCCATCAAAGACGACAAACCGATGGATGATGTCTATTTTCAGAGTTTATCAAAAAAAGCACAAAAACAGATTGAGCAGGACATCAAAACTATTCAGAAATTGATTCAGGATATGGTTCACGAGGCAACGACGATTGACCGCGTTGCAGAAGATGAGGTGGAAAAATTAAACCAGGAAACAGCCAATTTTATTGTGGGTACACATTTCGTCGATCTGGTCAATGAGTTTGAGCAGTATCCACATGTAATCGAGTATATTAAAGCAGTTGTAGAGGATATCACACAAAATGTCTATGCTTTCATGGATGTTAAATCAAATGACCACCCGGTTGGGAAACCCGGAGAAATGACTGATGATAAAAGCGTTGACAAATATACGGTTAATCTCGTTGTTGATAATGCCCACTTAAACGGTGCGCCTGTTATCTATGAAATGAATCCAACCTACAACAATCTTTTTGGGCGGATTGAGAAAAAATCCTATATGGGCTATCTTTACACCGATTATACCATGATAAAAGCCGGCTCTTTGCTCAGAGCCAATGGCGGTTATCTGATCCTGGATATTGAGCAGGTGCTCAAAAATTCATTTGTTTACGATGCCCTGAAAAGGGCCCTGCGCACCCGCTGCCTGGTTATCGAAGATGTCAATGAATTGTACGGCGTCATGACCTCCGCTGGTCTGAAACCAAGTCCAATCAAAATCGATGTCAAGGTCATTATGATCGGACGCAGTCAGATTTATCACGGCCTGCATGCGTATGATGAGGATTTTCGCAAGATCTTTAAAGTCAGGGCTGATTTTGACTACGAAGTCAGGGAAACACCGGCCAATGTTCAAAAGTATGTTCAGTTTGTGGCCCGGGTAGTTAATGAAGAAAAGCTAAGGCATTTTGACCGTGGAGCCGTAAAGGCGGTAATCGAACATGCCTTCAAATTGGTCGACCATCAGGGCAGGATGTCCATCCGCTTCTCCGAAATCGTGCGTCTGATACGTGAATCATCTTATTGGGCTGCACAGCGTAAACATAAATATGTGCGCAATCAGGATATACACCAGGCCATTGAAGAAGAAAAATACAGGCGTAATTTGCCTGAAGAAAAGATCCAGAATGCCATCCGGGAAAAGACCTTTAAGTTTGATGTTGATTCAGCAAAGGTAGGGCAGATAAACGGGCTTGCTGTCTATAATTTGGGTGATTACAGCTTCGGTAAACCTACCCGGATTACTGTTTCAACTTATATCGGGAATCGTGGCATCATTAATATCGAAAGAGAAGCAAAACTCAGTGGTAAAATTCACGACAAGGGTGTTTTAATCCTCGCCGGCTTTTTTGCTTCTAAGATGGGTGGAACAATACCTCTCTCCTTTTCAGCCAGTGTAACCTTTGAGCAAAGTTATGGCATGATAGACGGCGATAGTGCCTCCTGCGCAGAACTTTATGCCCTGCTCTCTTCCTTGTCCAACATCCCCATATCTCAGGGCATTGCTGTTACGGGCTCCATCAATCAGAAGGGTGAGGTTCAGGCCATTGGCGGCGCCAACGAGAAAATCGAAGGATTTTATGAAGTCTGCAAAATGCATAAACTCAATGGTAAACAAGGCGTAATTATACCGGAATCCAACGTAAAAAACCTGATGCTCGATAAAGAAGTGATCGCTGCGGTTAAAAAGGGAAAATTTAACATCTGGGCTGTTGGTAAGATCGAGGATGGTATCCGAATTCTTACCGGAGTTCCTGCCGGGCAGTTACACCAAGATGGTACCTTTACGAAGGATTCCGTTTTTGCCAAAGTACAGGAACGCATCACTGAGTTCAGCAAAATCACTAAACGATTTGGAAAATCGATAGATAAGGAAATTCAGGAGGCCCTGAAAGAACAGAAAGATGAAGAGGAGGAGGAGTAGGTATAAGGTATAGGGTACAAGGTTTTGGGAATTGGGAATTAGGAATTGGGAACTTGCTAAATTTTGGCCAGCATCCAGTATCAATCTTCAATATTCAATATTCAATTTTTAAGTGCTGCCAACAGACTTTCTCTAACAACCCCGAGCGGCATCTCTCGACCCGTCCAAATTTTAAACGAATGCGCCGCCTGTTTAAGTAACATCTCCAATCCATTTATAGTAATAACCTCAACACCAATCTTCTGAGCATCACGCAATAATCTTGTTTCTTTCGGATTATAGACGAGATCATAAACAATTGCGCCGGGCTTGAGATGCTTTAATCCCGGGATTGGCGATTCTTTAACAGCGGGAAAGGTTCCCAGGGGTGTGGCATTGACGATCAAATCATAATCGATGCTTTCCCCGCTTACTTTATCCAGTTGTAAGTAACCAAGACGTGTCGGATTAACCAGGATCTGAAGATGAGAACAAAGTTTTTCTGCTTTCGCCTGGTTCCGTCCGGCAATAATTATCTGTTCAGGTTTAAGATATTTCCCAAGCGAATAGATAACTGCCCGTGAGGCACCTCCGCTCCCCAGTAGTAAACATTTTGATATTTTCTGCTTTATCTTTAGAAGGGGCGAGATAAATCCGGCAATATCCGTATTATATCCTTTCCAGATGTGATTTTTTTTAATGACTGTATTGACAGCTCCAACTGCTTCAGCATCAGGGTCAATGTCATCAAGATATTCTATAATTCTACTCTTGTAAGGAATGGTTACATTTAATCCGGCGAAATTGCCTTTTTTTAGACGCTTTATCGATACATTAAATTCTTCAGGTGAGATCTGATATTTTTCATAAATAGCATCTATTGCCAATGTTTTAAATGCTCCATTATGCATATGTGGAGACAGGGAATGTGAAAGCGGATATCCGATAACACCGTATTTTTTCATGATCCTTCAATCGGTATCGAAGGTCTCTTTTTTGTATATCCCCGAATAATCATCCCGAGACCGATAAGAACCAGAGATAAAGGCCAATAGATCTTAATTTGTTCATAGACATACCAGGGTGGATAATAACCAACATAAGTCCAATAAAATAACCCGCCAATCGCTCCAAAAATAACCATCCAGACGAGATTTGTCGTTTTATCCTCTTTGAAAAACATGTAGATCAGGTTAGCCAGAGCCAACGAAATAAAAAAAGCCGCAAATCCAAATTCGTCATCTCTGGGAAAAACCCGTTCGCGCATTAATAGCATTGAGAGACCAAAAGCAGAAAAGAATACACCGCCAAATAAACCGTGTTTTTGAGGATGACTAACACCTTTAACAAGGAACATTATACCGAATAAAACACATCCATACGTAACCAGATCAGCCCATGAAAAATCAATTAAATCAACCTGATAAAGGAGGATCAAAACACCAATGGCTATTAATGTAAGCCCTGACCAGTATTGTTTCTGCATTCTTATTTCTCCCTACTGTGTATTATTGAACTTTTTCATCAATTTCAAATGGCTGCTCCGGAAATACAATCAGCATGATAAGATAGACAAGAATCCCGACACCGGCCGATAGAAGCGTACCGATAACCCAAAGAATTCTGATAACCGAAACATCAAGATCAAAATACTCCGCCATTCCGCCACAGACACCTCCAACCATTTTTTGCGAACGGGAGCGGTATAATTTCTTATCCGGTGTCTCTTTATTGCTATCCTCCTGAGTGGCCTTTGATTTATTGAACAGCAGAGCACCACCGGCTACAATCAATATGACAGCCCAGATTGATTGCCAGGGAATATGCCAGAATCGAAATGAATAGAACAAACCTAGTTGCTTCAGCAGCAAAAAACCACCTATTATGATTAAAAGCGATCCCCAGAACAGAGACTTGTCTTTAATCATATTCTCCCTGTTTTCAGGAATTGTCTGCTCAGGATTATTCGGTATGATAATTAGCGAGGCAAGATAGAGAATGATACCGGAACCACCCAGAAAAACCAAAACAACCCAGAGTAAACGCATCAGGTTGGGATCGATATTAAAATATTCAGCCATACCACCACATACGCCACCAATCATACGATTTGATTGAGAGCGGTATAATTTTCGAGTCCTGAATTCTGTACTTTCTGTCATATTTTCCCCTCCATACTAATCTCTTTCCGGCAAAAGCGCAAAGATTTTTATATTAAAATTAATAGCTGCTTAATGAACGCTTCTGCATAATTTAGTGACGTAAATTGAGCAGGTAAGTTGCACGATTTTAGATAGATTTATCAAATTTAAGATAATAATGACTTAAAGAGAAGATTAATTGCTTCTTTCCTGGTGTAAAATTCATTTTCTATTTTATTTTCAAAATTTCATATTTTAATATGCCAGCAGGCGCCTGAACTTCGACGACATCACCCACTGCCTGACCAAGTAAGGCTTTACCAATCGGTGACTCCACTGAAACTTTATTCTCCTCAAAATCGGCCTCAGCAGGAGATACCAGGGTGTATTCTAATTCATCATTAAATTTCAAATCCTTCAAGACAACTGTTTTTAATATATAGATCTTATCATCAGGTAGATCTTCCTCCCTGATCACACGGGTGCGTCCGATACGATCCTCCAATAGCTGAATTTTTGTTTCCATAAAGGAGAGTTCTTCCCTTGCGGCATGATATTCTGCATTCTCCTTCAGATCGCCATGTTCTCTGGCTGTGGCCACCTTTTGTGAAATAATTGGTCTTTTATTATACTTACAATCATGAAATTCGTCTTTTAATTTTTGCAGACTTTCAGCGGTCATATATTCATACTGCACTGTTCCATCTCCTTTATATTCACGTTCCAGATCATTCCTGTTCAACGGCGGTATCAACCCGCTCTACAGAGATCACACCATTTATTTTCTTAACACTTTGGATAATTTTGGTCAGGTGATGAAGATTACTCACCTCTATAATAATATTTCCCCTTACCAGCATATCTTCCAGTTTAAATCCGACCATCACAATATTTGTATCACTTCGGGAGATTGCCTCGGAGATATCCCTAAGCAGATTCCGCCGGTCTTCGCTCAATAAGACCAGATGAACCTGGTAATAATGGTCTTTATCTACTTGCCAGGATACATCTATTTTTTTCTCATGATTATCAGGAAGATTAATCATATTCTTACAGTCAATCCGATGAACTGTAATTCCTTTACCTGTAGTGATATACCCAATTATTTTATCCCCGGGGACCGGTTGACAACATTTTCCAAAATTGATTAGCATGTTGTCCAATCCCTGCACATTGATCCCACTACCGGTTCGCGCGCGTTTAATATATCTTTTAAAAAAGGATTCCTTCTGCTCTTTAGGCTCTTCCTGCGGAAACATTTTATTCTTGATCCCCTCAGTCGTTAGATCGCCTCGTCCAAGATCGATGAGCAGACTCTCCAGGTTTTGAAATCCTAACTTTGGCATAACTTCCTGAAAATCTTTTGAATCAGTAGAGAGTTTATACTTCTTCAAATACTTCGCTAAAATCTCTTCACCAAATTTCACTGTCTGATTTTGTTGAACCTCACGTAAATATTTCCTGATACGCTGATGGGCTTTTCCCGTTTTGACAAAACCGAGCCAATCCTGATGTGGTTCCTGGTTGGCAGAGGTAATAATCTCAACCTGGTCCCCACTTTTTAATTTCGTTTTTAGGGGAACAATCAGGCCATTTACCTTTGCCCCAATACAATGCATCCCCACCCAGGTATGTACCTGAAAGGCAAAATCTATCGGAGTGGATTCCCTGGGCATTTTATGCAGATCGCCTTTGGGGGTAAACACAAATACTTCGTCCTGAAAAAGGTCAATCTTCAGGTTATTCATAAAATCACTCGGATCTTCTTCCTGCATTTGAGAATCGACCAGGCTTCGAATCCATCCCATATGCCGCTCAAATTCCTCATCACCGGCAACCCCCTCTTTATATCGCCAGTGAGCAGCAATGCCAATTTCAGCAGTACGATGCATTTCCCAGGTACGGATCTGAATTTCGACCATCTTACCAAGCGTCCCAACCACTGTCGTGTGTAATGATTGGTACCCATTCAGTTTGGGCATGGCAACATAGTCTTTAAAGCGATCATAAACAGGCATAAAAAGATTATGCACAATTCCCAGGGCATAATAACATTCTTCGATTTTGTCAACAACAACCCGAATGGCTAATAAATCATAAATCTCCTCAAAGGGTTTATGACGTCTTTTCATTTTGTCATAAATACTGTAAAAATGTTTAGCCCTTCCCACTACAGATGCTTTGATTTTGGCCTTTTTTAACTCATCCAGGATTGGTGAAGTAATTTCCATCAGAAATGCTTCCCTTTCCTCCCGCCTCTGATTAACCTTCCGGTTAATATCTTCATATACATCTTCATCTGTATGTTTAAGTATAAGGTCTTCCATTTCCCATTTTATTTTCGCGATTCCAAATCGATGGGCGAGAGGTACATAGACATCCCTGGTTTCGATGGCAATGTGTTCCCGTTTTTTCGCGGGAACATGTTCCAGGGTACGCATATTGTGCAGGCGATCGGCAAATTTTATAATAATGACCCTGACATCCCGGGCCATGGAGAGAAGCATTTTTCTGAAAGTCTCGGCCTGGCGTTTCTCCCGGCTCTCAAATTTAAGTTCACCAATCTTGGTGACCCCATCTACTAATACGGCAATTTCACTTCCAAACCGCTCTTCTATTTCTTCAAGAGGAATCCCTGTATCTTCTACAGAATCATGCAGAAGACCGGCAGCAATCGTTGTACTATCCATTCTCAGATCAACAAGAATATTGGCAACCTCGAATAAATGGTCAAAATAGGGTTTTCCCGAATATCGTTGCTGATTTTTGTGGGCTCTGATACTAAAATCATAAGCATTTCTTAAAAGTTCAATATCCGAATCAATACTATACTCAACAATTGAAGCAAGAATGGCCTCAAATCGCTCATCATATTCTTCGTGCAGTTTTTTTATCAATTTCTCAGTTGGCATGATTCTACTTAAACCTAATAATTGTATAAATACGGAATTAGGAACTTGGAATTGGGAATTTCGTTTTTGTCCATCTGAATTATTTGCTTGATTAAGACCGAGGTCCAATGCCAAATTCCAAATTCCTAATCCCAAATCCCCAATTCATCTTTCCCATCTCAGATCAGTTAACGTATATCCGCATCCTATGAATGCAAATAAGATTTTTACAGTTAAAACTCATCGGGGAAAAATACTCCTTCTTCTGTAAACGGTGCAGGATCAGAAAATTTCCCGAATTCCTTTAAAAAATTTAATTTTACGCTACCTACAGGGCCGTTTCTTTGTTTCCCGATGATAATTTCACACTTGTTAAAAGTACTCTCTTTCGTATCTTCAAATTCTTTGATGTTATAATATTCGGGACGATATACAAAAAATACCACGTCAGCATCCTGTTCAATGGCTCCGGATTCACGCAAATCTGACAATTGTGGTTTTCTTGATTTATCACGGGTCTCGACAGCTCTGGATAATTGCGAGAGTGCTATAACCGGTACATTCAGTTCCTTCGCGAGATTTTTTAATGAGCGACTGATTTTTGAAATCTCCTGCTGGCGGCTTTCTTCACGGTGAGATTCCATTAACTGCAGGTAGTCAACAATAAACATCTGTACATTTTTTTCTGCGACCAGCCGGCGCGCCTTCGAACGCAATTGCAGTATAGTTAATCCCGGTGTATCATCAATATAAATTGGAGCCGCATCGAGTACCCCTACATATTGTGATAATCGTTTTAATTCATCACTACTCAGTCGACCGGTCCGGACATTGCTTTGGTTCACCATCGATTCCATACACAGTAGTCTGAGTACCAACGCTTCTGATGACATTTCAAGACTAAAAAATCCAACCGGGACCTTCAACTCTACGGCGGCATTCCTGGCCAGGTTAAGTGCCCAGGCTGTTTTGCCCATACTTGGTCTTCCGGCAATCACAATAAAATCAGATCTTTGAAAGCCTGCCGTAAATTCATCCATCTTTTTATACCCTGAGGATATTCCTGTAACACCGGTCTTTGAGGTATGATAGAGCTCTTCAATCCTTTCAAAAGTTGTATGAAGTAATGGATTGATCGACTCGAAACCCTTCTTTAATCTCTGCTCAGAGATTTCAAAGATTGCCTTCTCAGCACCATCCAGGAGCAAATCAGCGTCTTTATGCTGCTCATAGGCATCGGTAATAACATTGTTACAGACATTAATCAACTTCCGGGCAATGGCCTTCTCTTTTACAATATTCAGGTGATAAATGATATTGGCTGATGAGGGAAAGATATTGGCAATTTCTGCCAAATAATAAGACCCGCCCGTTTCTTCCAGCTGTCCCTTTTTTGTTAACAGCTCTGTTATGGTATACAAATCAGCGGATTCATGTTTATCAAATAACTCGACGATAACCTGGTAAATTTTACGGTGCGAGTCCTTATAAAAATAGGTCTCATCAATTGTTTCTATTGCGTTAGCTACGGCTTCTTTATCCAGCATCATCGCACAAAGAACCGCCTGTTCAACATCGATTGCCTGTGGTGGAGCTTTTATATTACTATGTTCTGTTGATACTTCTGCCATATTTATACCTTTAATTCCCTTTTTTTTCTACAACATAACATCCTGGCAAATTCTTTATTTTGTTTGTCCCGATTAAATCGAGACCGCGCTATGCTATTGTAGCCGAAAACTTTGTTATTATAGCAAACTTTTTAAAAACTATTAGCCACAGATTACACTGATTTTCACAGATTTTTTATTTTAACTATTTTAAGAAGGTAATTTTTTAAAATGATTTTATTTATCTGTGCCAATCTGTGAAATCAGTGGTTAATAAATTCTTTTGTCTTATATTTGATTGCAGCCGAGGGCTGCGCTATGAATTAACCGGGTTAGATAGGATAAAAAAAAATGTACCTGCAGGCAAGTATTTTTAATTATTTAGGTTAATTTTTTTTGATATAGGACTGAATCATTTTCAAATCTTCCCAGGCCTGCCGTTTCAATTGTGGATTGCGCAGGAGAGCTGCCGGGTGATAGGTAACAATAAGAGGAAGATTATTATAGGAATGAATTTCACCTCTGAGACTACCTAATGCGGCTTTCGTCTTTAACAGCGAAGCACTGGCAAACCTGCCCAGGGCAACAATAATTTTTGGTGATATTAAGTCAATCTGTTTCAGGAGATACGGTTCACATTGTTCTATCTCTTCAGGTAATGGATCCCTGTTATTGGGCGGTCTGCATTTTAATACATTGGCGATGAAGACCTCTTCTCTTTTTAAACCAATGGCCTGTAGCATAAGGGTTAATAATTGTCCGGCCCTGCCAACAAAAGCTATCCCCTGCAAATCCTCATCCCGCCCGGGGGCTTCCCCGATCAACATCAGATCAGCATTTCCACTGCCGACACCAAAAACAAAATTGGTTCTTGTCGCCCCCAAAGCACACTTGGTGCAATCCTTAATTTCATAATAAAATTGGCGTAACGGTGTTTGTTCTTTCTTACTTTTTTTTACCGGGCTAACCACAGGTGGCGTTTTCTTTTCAGAATCCAATGACTGGGGTGTATGATCCCCGGCCTCACGATTTAAAATCAGATCGGATCCAAACAAATCCTGCTGGGCTTTGAAAAAGTTTTGAATATCTTCGATCAAGTCATTCATTGTTCATTATTTATTCGGCATTTGTAAGTAAATATGTTCGTAAATTGGAATTTGGAATTAGTAACTGGTAATTGATAATAGTAGGTGCCTATAAGTACAATTGCAATAAAAAACTCAATTTATAGCCTCTTTGCTGAACATGAGAGGAATCGGGGTAATTTTATTACGAGTTTGATTTACCTTTATAATCCAATTCCAAATTCCTAATTACAAATTACGGGTAACCATAATCTATTTATCGTGGGTTTACAACTATTTTTGCTTTAACCAGATTATTTCATAAGGATCCAGTTCAATATCCAACCTATTTTTATCTGATTCAAAGTTCCTTTTGGTAAGGATATCAAACCAGCTTTGCCCTGCAATACTCAGACTCTCCAGATCTATTTGAAGGTTGACATTTTGATCTGTAATATTGATTAATGCCAGAATTTTCTCCTTCCGGTCAACCGAAGTGCGAAGAACGGAAAAGACCCTCTCCGAAAGATCAAGGACCCGTTGGTCAGCGTTAGGATGAAAGGCTTTCTGCCTGATTCTGTGATAAATTAATCTCACCAGTGGGGAGGAAATCTGGTAAATATTTGAATTTTCGTCCTCGAGAGCTGATAAGAGTTCACGCTTTTTTATGGTCTTTCGATTGATTCTGCGCAGATCAGCCTCCTCAAGAACAGCCTCGGCATCATTTTTTGAGCCTAGTAGTCCATGCAGGTAGATACCCGGAACCCCCATCATTACCAGAGCAATCGCTCTGGAAGCTAAATATCGTTTAATTCTGATTTCATCCGGTTCCGGGACATTTTCATTATTTATTGCGCTGTACCAGGTAATATTCAATTCATAGGGAGATTCTTTGCCATCTCCTTCAGCTTTATATGAGATAAATCCACCATGTTCCAGCACACGCAGGGTCATCATTTCTATCTCTTTAGCAGACAGAATCCCTTTTACAGCCATGACGCCAATACCATCATGGGAATCAAGAAAATTAAAGTATGTTGCTGTATCTGATACTTTTTTTAGACTTGCAGCCCATTTTGTTAACTTACCTGAATCCTGATTTTGAAAAGCATGCAAGACCAGAGGCGGAAGAGCAAAATTATAGACCATCTGAGCTTCATCATTTCCGTTTCCAAAATAGCGTATATTGTCAGCATGCAGAACATTCGTTTCCGTTATAAGGGCCACATGCGGCGCCAGAGCATCAAGAACATCCCTGAAAAGTTTGATCGAAACGTGACTCTGGTCCAAATGAGCACAGGAAGTCCCCAGCTCTTCCCATAAGTAGGTCACCGCATCCAGGCGGATGATATCCGCTCCCCTTCTTACGTAAGTCAGCAGGATATCAATCATCTTTAACAATACCTGGGGATTACTATAATTAAGATCAATCTGATCCGGGCTAAAAGTTGTCCAGACCATCCGTGGGCCTTTGAGAGTTTTAAATTCGGTTAGAATATCAGAGGTTCTGGGTCTGACAATTAACTTAAGATGATCCGGTGATACCTTTTCACTGGTCGAGAATACCGTAAAGAAATTGCTATAGTAGCGATTCTGATTCAGAAACTCCTGAAACCAGCGGCTTTTTGAAGACACATGATTGAATACCCCATCAAACATTAGTTTAAACTCAGACTTCATATTGAGTATGTCATCCCAGGTTCCCAAATGCGGATCTACCTCCTCAAAATCCATAACAGAAAAACCACGGTCAGAGGAATAGGGGAAAAACGGTAATAAATGAAGAGTATTGAAAACACCGCGCAGATATTCATTACAAAGTTTTGATAAGGTTACAAGAGGCTTTTTATTATTTCCGGAAATGAGATCACCATAGGTGATGAGAATAACATCTTTCTCAGTAAATCTTTCCACTTTGTCAAAATCACGCTCCCATCGTATCATCTCCGGTGTTTTATGAGCATAATAGACACGCATGATGCGTAATAATTCCTCATTTACCTCATCAACTGATTCCTTTCCATAGAGGAATTCCAGTTTGCTTCTTATCCTCTCGCTAAGATTAGCATCAATTTCTAGCATCGGGAGTGAATAATCAGGTTCCAGATCATGGAAGTTCATTGAAGAAGATGAAATATCAGTCATTTGCTGTCAAATTTCTTTGTTTGCATCCCGCCCTCACGGGACGCGTTATGGTCTTATTCAGGTTAAAAATCAGAGATGGCCTTAGATACATCATCAAAACACTTGAGTATTTTATTCAGATTTGTAACATCTAAGAGGGTTTTAATCAAAGGAGTCACTGTTGCTATCCTCACATCCCCGTTATTAGATCGTGTATTAGCAATGCGGGAGACGATGGCTCCCAGTCCACTGGAATCAACATATTTTGTTTTAGTCAGATCAACAACAAATTTATATTTTCCCGCTGCGATAAATTCATCAAATATATTTTTTAATTCATCAGAGTTATTAACAGTCAATTGAGTGGGACAGGCAATAATGATGATTCCACCCGGACTTTCTTTTGTATTAAAGGACATACAAATCTCACAGCTATTGGAATTGGAAATCTTTCAGTGAATTTATGACAGATTTTATCAATATGCTAATCTTGTTAAGCTAGCAATGGATTTACTTTCTCCGGATCAATACCAAGATCCTGGATAGCCTTTTTAACGTTAGCCATTGTTTTCTTTTTCTCTTTTGCCAACCTGTAAAGAGTGGCAATCTTGATTGTTTCCGCATCAATCTCAAAAAAGCGACGTGTCACCTCCCGTGTGTCACTGCGGCCAAAACCATCTGTTCCTAAAGTAAACAAACCGGGGACCCAGCGGGCAATCTGATCAGGTACAATTTTCATATAGTCGGAAGAAGCGATAAACACACCCTTTTCTTTTTCCAGGATAGATTCCAGGTAATTTTTCCGTGATTCTTTCCCTGGATTCAGCATGTTCCAGCGTTCTGTGGCCAGGGCATCCCGTCTCAGTTCTTTATAACTGGTTGCACTCCAGACATCAGTACTAACTTTATATTTTTTTTCCAGGATATCTCTTGCCCTGAATATCTCCTGCAGAATTGATCCACTGCCAAATAAATGGGCACGTGGTGCATCTTTTGCCTTTAAAGAAGACGGAGATATTTTGTATAATCCCTTCAGGATACCTTCCCGGCTATTTTTAGGCATGGCATGCTGGGGATAGTTTTCATTTCCTACTGTTATATAGTAAAAAACGTCTTCCCGGTCTTTATACATTCGCTTCAACCCATCCTGAATAATGACAGCAATTTCATACGCGTAGGCCGGATCGTAAGTAATCAGGTTGGGCACCGTACTAGCCAGAACATGACTGTGCCCATCAGCGTGCTGAAGGCCTTCACCCATCAAAGTTGTCCTTCCCGCCGTCGCACCGATTAGGAATCCCTTTCCGCGCAGATCACCAAATGCCCAGATCTGATCACCCACACGCTGAAATCCAAACATAGAATAGTAGACGAAAAACGGAATCATATCAATGCCATGACTGGCATAGGCAGTACCGGCAGCCGTGAAAGAGGCCATGGAACCTGCTTCTGTGATTCCCTCTTCAATAATCTGCCCATCCTTGGCCTCCCTGTAGAACAGAAAATTACTCGCATCCACCGGATCATATAATTGTCCCACCCGGGAGTAAATGCCAAATTGTCTGAATAACGCTTCCATTCCAAAGGTACGCGCTTCATCAGGTATAATTGGCGTTATGCGTTTTCCGATGATTGGATCTTTCATCAGGATGGTTAACATGCGGACAAAAGCCATTGTTGTGGATACATCCCGATCGGATCCGCTCATAAACTCATTAAAAACGTGAGTGCTGGGAATCGTAATCGGGACGGAGATGGTTTTTCTGTTCGGCACAAAGCCACCTAAATTTTTCCGCATCTCCATAATATATTGCATTTCTTCACTCTTCTCATCGGGACGATAGAAGGGTGCTTTTTCCAGTTTGCTATCAGGAATGGGTATATCAAAGCGATCCCTGAAATCCTTCAATTCTTCATCATTCAGTTTTTTAACCTGATGGGTTACATTTTTACCCTCGCCGGCCTCCCCCAGTCCATATCCTTTTATGGTCCTGGCTAAAATGACTGTCGGGGCAAGCTTACTTTCGGTTGCTGTTTTATAAGCCGCATACACCTTCTCCGGATCATGGCCACCAAGACGGAGCTTCCAGACCTGCTCATCAGAAAGGTTCTCCACCAACTTTAGTAATTCAGGATATTTTCCAAAAAAGGTCTTTCTGACATAATCCCCTGATTCGACGATATATTTCTGCGATTCCCCATCGATATACTCATTCATGCGCTGGACCAGCAGGCCGGTATTATCATTAGCGAGCAAAGTATCCCAATCACTGCCCCATAATACTTTAATTACGTTCCAGCCTGCCCCCCGGAACAACCTTTCCAATTCCTGAACGATTTTTCCATTACCTCTTACGGGGCCATCCAGTCTTTGCAGGTTACAATTGATAACAAAAACGAGGTTATTCAATTGCTCGCGAGCCGCCAGGCTGATGGCGCCAAGCGCTTCCGGCTCGTCAGTTTCTCCATCCCCCAGAAATGCCCATACCCGTTGATTAGAGGTATTTTTAAGACCGCGGTCCTGCAGATAGCGGTTAAATCTGGCCTGATATATGGCAGAGATAGGACCTATTCCCATGGAGACTGTCGGGAATTCCCAAAAGTCGGGCATCAGCCAGGGATGAGGATAAGAGGAAAGTCCCTTTCCTTTTTCAACCTCGCGCCGAAAATGTTCCAGTTGGCTTATCGAAATACGGCCCTCCAGAAATGCACGTGAGTAAATTCCGGGGGAAGCATGTCCCTGAAAATAAATCTGATCCCCATCAAATCCTTCCCCTTTGGCTTTGAAAAAATGATTAAAACCGACTTCATAAAGGGTCGCAGCTGAAGCATAGGTAGATATATGTCCACCGATTCCTGGATAATTTTTATTCGCCCTGACCACCATCGCCATAGCATTCCAACGAATCAGACTTTTAATGCGTCGTTCAATTTTTCTATTCCCCGGATAGACCGATTGTCGCTCGACCGGGATTGTATTGATGTACGGTGTATTGGCTGTAAATGGCAAGCGAATGCCGTTTTTAAAGCTTTTTTGAATCAGGCAGTTCAGGAGAAAGCGAACACGCTCAGGACCTCTGGCTTTAAGAACACCCTCCAGGGATTCAAGCCATTCCTCAGTTTCTTCAACATCAAAGTCCTTGTGTAATTGGAACTCATGATCCATCGACTCAATATTAAAATCTGTCATATTCTTTAAATCCTCCTGAAGTTAAAAACTTTTATATTTTAGTGTCATTCCCTAGGAATCTTCCATCGTGCAGGTTATATCAGACACGGTGGAAGATCCCTTCAGGATAACATAGAAGAAGTAGCGAAACGATTAATCGCGGCGTTACATTAATCAAATATTAATAGAAGAGAAATTTAATTAATAAAATTCCTAAAAACTCGGTAATTGAGGGAAATCTTTATCAATTTATATTTCAGATTTATTCCTGGGCAATTTTTCGGATCAACTCAACCAACCGGGTGACATTTGTATGCGAATCCGGCACAACAATTATGGAGTCATCCCCGGCTACAGTACCAATGATATGGCTGTCCTTCATTCGATCCAGATAGATAGCAACCCCCTGTGCCCTTCCCGGCATGGTCCGGATTATAACCGTAGATTCATTATGCATCACATTGATTATTTCCATACCAATTAACTGCTTAAGAGTATTTTCCGAATCCTCAAGATGAAAAACGTATCTAAATCCGGAATCCGAAGGGATTCTGACAATACCTAACTCATGGAGATCACGAGAGAGGGTCGCCTGGGTGGTTTCATACCCATTTTTCTCCAGTAATTTACATAGATCTTCCTGGCTGGATACTTCAGTAGTCGAGATAATTTCTTTAATAACGGCCTGTCGCCCTTGTTTATTATGTGTCATTATAGTCTTTATTCCATTTCTGTTATTATTATTCGGGCTTAGAGTGTCCGGACAAAATACCCCACTCGTATAGAATATATTAGCGAATTTTTAAAAGGATTTCAAATCCGAATCATCAGCCTTTATAATTCATCTCGCAATGTGAAAAATATTTTGATCATATAGATCATTTTCGTAAATAAGTCGGTAATTTTACCCCCTGCTCACCTCTGGGAATTGCAGTTGATGATTAAAAACCCCTTAATGATAAATGATCTCAGAGTCAGCTTGATAGTGGAGATAGTGAGAATTTTGATAACTACGCTTATTTTTTGAAAAGGAGAAGATTTAAGTGAGCACCACCGATGTTTAAAGGAAAGCCTTCTCAAATGGTTGCAGATCTCGGACTAGTGACTGTGACGATATTCTGGGGTTCAACCTTCATTCTGTCCAAATTAGTGCTTGAACAAATCCCTCTGGCCACGTTCCTGGCTATAAGGTTAAATTTAGCTGCGTTTTTCATGTCAATCATTGCATTTCGTTTTAGAAAGGCCTTTACAAGGCAGACATTAATCCATGGTATAATTCTGGGAGTATTTTTATTTTTCTCGTACTTGTTTCAAATGTGGGGAATTCAATATACCACGGCATCAAAAGCGGGATTTATCACCGGGTTGAATGTTGTGTTTGTGCCGGTATTTTCGATGCTCTTTTTTGGCGATCATCCCAAAAAAGCATCATTGATCGGTATAACTTTTGCAACTGTTGGATTATATTTTCTCTCCGGGGGAGACTTTTCTTCTTTAACGAAGGGGGACTGGCTCGTTTTTGTTTGCGCAGTTGTGGTTACTTTCCATGTCATCTACACGGGAAAATTCGCACCACGTAACAATATCTATCTTATGACCGCTGTACAACTTGTAACAATCGGTATATTAAGTCTGACCTTACTGCCATTTGAAGAGAATCCTCTTCCTGTAATAAATATGTCCGTAATATTAATACTCGTCTACCTGGCTCTATTCGGCACCACCTATACCTTCTTGATGCAAACAGCCATGCAACGATTCACAACCGCCACTCGTACCGCACTCGTTTTTTCACTTGAACCGGTCTTTGCAGCGCTTTTTGCCTTTATTATCGCGGGAGAGGTTCTCTCCTTAATGGGATGGTTAGGTGGATTTTTTATTCTTTGTGGGATGATTATCGCAGAAATTAACTGGGAAACAATTTTTCGACGTTAATCTCTCCTCAAACGGTAAAAAAACCTTCAGTACTTTTCTAAAACTGTTTCAATAGAAACTAATTGTTTCAATCATAAATATTGACATAACGACATAATATTATTATACTTATGAGGTTTTATTGTCTAATACGAAACAATTTGTTTACATGAGTGCTAACTTTGAGTTGTTGTTTTTATTGAAGTTACACGTTGGCAAAGAATATGTATGGTATTCTATGTGACGAGGTATCTATGGACGAAATGCTTGGAAATCATTATTTTTTAGCGCGTAATTACAGCCGGGCGGCTACATTATTGGAAACTGCGCTTCGGGTTGATCCTAAAAATAAGCCGATGCGCAGAAAACTTATTATATGTTTTGGTCAAACCGGCCAGGTAGACAAGGCATTAAAAGTTTTTTTATCCCTGATAAAAGAAGACATCGATTTCGTCATCAATACCGACCCTATAGATGACGATTGTCCTTGTCCGGAACTTGTCTTCGAGTTAGAGAGTGAATTTCAGAATAATCTTGCATCACTTGACTACAACCTTATCCTGGGCATGCTGTGGTTATACTGCAAGTTAGAAAAATCTATTGAATACTTCGAAAAAGCCTATCAAATGGATAGCCAAAACAATACGATAAAATCAATTCGCGCCCTCCTCAATGTCAGACTTGAAAAAGAGCACACAAACGCTTAAGAAGCATCAAATCCGGAATAATTTTTGTCCCGTGGGGACAAGATAAAATATTTGAATTTGCATAATTTATTCACGGATCACCATATATTGTCCCCATAGGGATTGCACTGTAATTAATCGATTTTATATTGTATGTAGAGACGTCCCGGCGGGACGTCTTTACACATGAACAAATCTTTAATAAAAAATAAGATTGTCAACATTAAGTCCCTAAAGGGACTTAATATCATTGGTTGTCATTTTAACTAGAAACATCTGGTCCCTTACGGGACCTTTTTCATAGGATTAAACCTAATGTGAATGTTTTTCCATATCTTTGCCCGATCATAATCGTTGTCCTGTACGGATCAGATATAATTTTACTTAATCCAATGTCTCGTTAGAGACAATATGTTTATAGAAATATCAAACCCGGAAGAATTTTTGTCCCGTAGGGATCTTCCTTCGTGTAGATGCGATTTCGACAAGCAGGAAGATTCATTCTGAATGACATTAAAATTTTGCGGAAATAACAAAGTTTTTGGCTACAATAGCATATATCCCAATTCCTTACAGATTATTATTATTTTCAAAATACTCTTTTGTTACAGAGACAATTACGGGTGTCAGGAGTAATAACCCAATAAGATTCGGAAAGGCCATCAAAGCATTAAAGAGATCTGCAACCGCCCAGACCGTATCCAATTCCGATATAGCACCTATTAATACGAAGATGGTAAAGATATAACGGTAGGGTTTTATTGCTTTGATACCAACCAGGAATTCAATCGATTTCTCACCATAGTAGGACCAACCCAGAATTGTAGAAAAAGCGAATAAAGCTAACCCGATCGCAACAATATACTGGCCTAGCTGACTTCCCATACCCGTTGTAAAGGCGACGGTTGTCAGAGCAGCACCTGTCATACCATTACTCCATTCACCGCTGATGATCAGAACCAGACCGGTTAAGGTACACACCACGATAGTATCTATAAAAGTCTGCGTCATGGATACTAAAGCCTGGGAAACAGGATGTTTGGTTTTAGCAGCAGCCGCGGCGATTGGCGAACTTCCCAGACCTGATTCATTAGAAAAAACACCACGGGCGACACCCATACGGATTGTGATCATAACACTTGCCCCTAAAAACCCACCCACACCGGCAGTGGGCGTAAAAGCATGGGTAATGATTAAATTAATTGCCTCAGGTATCAACGAGATATGCATAAAGATAATAGTGAGTGCCGCACCCATATAAAAAATGATCATAATCGGTACCAGAACACCCGTGACTCTTCCGATACTTTTTATACCACCGATAATCACGACAGCTGTGGCAATAGTTAGTACGACACCTGTCACCCAGTAAGGTATTTGGAAACTGCTCTCCAGGGCGTCGGCAACAGAATTTGATTGGACCATATTTCCGATTCCAAAAGCGGCGATAGCTGCAAAAAGTGCAAAAAGGATTCCCAGCCACTTTTGGTTCAGGCCCTTACTGATGTAATACATCGGCCCGCCGCTCATCATACCATTTTCGTCAACTTCCCGGTATTTAACAGCCAATACGGCTTCAGCATATTTTGTTGCCATTCCCACCAATCCGGTGATCCACATCCAGAAGAGAGCACCCGGACCCCCTGCAGCGATGGCCGTTGCCACCCCGGCAATATTTCCCGTTCCTACTGTGGCAGAAAGAGCCGTCATCAAAGCCTGAAAATGGGTTATATCACCCGGCTCATCCCCTTCTTCTTTCCTTTTGATCAGGGCGAGATATAAAGCATGCCATAATTTTGTAAATTGTATGCCTCTCAATCTCAACGTCAGCCACAATCCGGTACCAACCAGAAGAATAATCAGGGGAAAACTCCATAAAAATTCAGCGGAAGTACTTACTATTTCCTTTACAATGTCCATCTTCATCTCCTAACTTGGATATTGGATATTGGATATTGGATATTGGATATTGGATATTGGATATTGGATATAAAAAGTTGTGTCCATTACCATCTCTTGTCAAGTCTTTTTTCAATTAAGTGAAGTACCGATTGTCAAATTTCAAGAATCCGGTATTCCCGACAAAGACGCCTCCCTCCGGTCGACATGCCGGTACCAAATCATCCTCCAAAGGAATCCCTTTGGGACAAGATTTGGCCAGTACCTAGCAGCCAGAGCCAAGTGCCAAGTACCCAGAACCATACTATTCCCTTTTATAGATAACCGCCAACCCGTCATTTTTTTCCATGGAGGCACGTAAAAAGACCACATCGTATTTTGGATCATTTCTAATATAAATTAAAAAATCCGACATGGCTGAGGAGAATTTTATAACATTATCCGCCACAATCATCGACCCTGCTTTCATCTTTGGTTCAAGTAATTTAAAATAATCAAAGTATTCGCTTTTTGCCGCGTCGATAAAAACGAAGTCCACCTCATCTTCAAGAGTGGGAATTAATTCCAGAGCATCACCCTCCAGACAGGTAACAGTATTCTCCAGTTTCATTTCGATGATATTTTTCTGACACTTCCTGATCATATCGGGATCAATATCCAGAGTGTATAGATGCCCGCCATTTTCTTCCAATGCCAGGCCCATATGAATAGCGCCATACCCCGAAGCTGATCCTATTTCCACACCACGTTTTGCTCCGCTACTTAAAATCATCAATCTTAAAAACCGCGCATCACCCGGTGTGGTATTTAATCCGCTGCGGTGAAAATTTTTAATAAATGCTTCTCTCTCCTGTTCAACTTTGAGCGGACCATCATTTTCCACCAAGTCTCCATCCTGTGCTTGACAGGCGATTAATCCCATGAGAATAGAAATAATCATACATAGAGATGCGATGCATTGCCTCTCTACTCTCAACGGTCCCTTCTCTCCTCTCTCATCTCTCTTCAAAACAACCCTCCACTCTCTAATCTTCACCCTCAACACCCTCCGAATTCCAATTCCAAATTCCCGATTCCTAATTCCTATTTTGCTTCTCCCCTTATAATCTTTTTTATACTCTTGTTTTCATACGTCTTTCCCGGATGAAATAAATCGGCACACCTATCAGAATCGTGATGATGGCTGCTGTTGATTCAAATGGCCTGTAGACATAGGTAATGATCATCAGTAAAAGACTGCTCAGGAGATAAAAAAGCGGAACAAATGGATAGCCCCAGACCTTTACCACACTATCATTGCCAATGCCTCTTCTTCTTGCATAGAATATCCCCAAAATTGCCAGCCAGGGAAATATATTGAGAGCAAATCCGATATAAATTAACAATTGCTCAAAAGAGCCGACAAGGACCATCACAATCGCAATACCACCCTGGATCATGATCGAATGTCCCGGAACCTTATATTTTGGATGCACTTTAGCGGCGAAAGAAAAGAACATCCCGTCACGGGCCATGGCAAAATATACACGCGGCCCAAGAAGAATAAAAGCACTTAACGATGAAAGCAGGGCTATACTGATTATAATACCCAGAATATCACCCATCCATGCTCCGAAAGCCCGGGCAGAAGCTGCCTCAACGACCGCAATTGTTCCCTTCACTTCTTCATAGGGTAAAGAGTGAAATATAAATACATTAAGAGACAGATAAAGTACGATGACAATACTGGTTCCCAGGACCAGTGAGACAGGTAAGGTCTTAGCCGGATTTTTTAATTCACCGGCAATATAACTGCTGGCATTCCATCCGCTGTAGGAGAACATTACCAGCATCATTGCCACACCGATTCCCATACCCATATCTGGTGAGACCAATGATAATTGAATACCCCCGCCGCCCCCGCCAAGGACATAGCCGACAATGGCCAGACCACCTATAAGGATAACCTTTATGATAGTTAGCACATTTTGCACAACAGCGCCTACCCGCAAACCCATATAATGGATGGAGATAAAGATCAATATAACTAAAATCGCGATACTTTTTTTGACGAGTATCAGATCAGGAAAGGCGGAGCCATTTTGTATATTGAGACCGGCAAATAAGTACTCTACAAAACTGAGAGCAGAAGCGGCAATGGGAGCGGAAAATCCGATAAAAAAACTGGTCCAGCCGGTCAGAAACCCAAGTGAGGGATGATAGATCTTTTTCAGATATACATATTCTCCGCCCTCTTCCGGCATACGCGTTGCCAATTCAGAATAACAAAGAGCACCGGATAAGGCAATCATCCCGCCTAAAAACCAGCAACCGATCACCCATATAGCGTTTGGGAGATTTTCAGCCATGATACCCGAAGTGGTCAGAATACCGGTACCAATCATATTTGCAACGACAATGGCTGTCGCAAAAATGATACCCAGATTTCGGGGAATTTGAGCATTGTTTACGTGTTTTTGCATGTTCATTTCAGGATAGTGACTGGCGGTAGAGAAATTATCATAATTCTCGCAAAGTCGCAAAGCCGCGGGCAGATTAAAATAAAATAAATATAGCCACGCCACCCAGATGTAGAGCGTGGAGCGTAAAGCGTAGAGAGTAGAAAGAAGACAGAAAAGAGAAGAGAGAAGAGTAATAAATAAAAATTTCAAATCACGAATTTCGAATTCCTAATTACAACTGATTTTCTAAGCAAAGTATAATACTGATATGCCATTGTAGCCGAATACTTTGTTAATTTAGCAAGGTTTTACTAAATGGAAATACCCATTTAACGCAAAGATTGCAAAGATTTTTAACCACCGAAAGCACCGAAACACACCGAATATTTTATATATTTTTTGTTTTATTTCGGTGATATTCGGTGGACTCGGTGGTTAATTATGTCTTTTGTTTGCAGCCAAAGGCCGCGGTATGATTTATTGAGGATAAAAAATATAGATATTATCGATCTCAGGAAAAGTCTCAATTCTAGACAATTTGCAATCTGCTTTCTCAACAGAATCGATTAATTCATCTTTTTTCATAAAATGGTCATGTCCCTGGCCCCATCTGTGATGAGCAACTGCTTAAAATAATGAAGACCAGACCAAGGGCAACATAAAATTTATTCATTTCTTTTTATCCTTCACTTCTTTTTATAGATAATTTTCAATCTTCAATTTTCAATCCTGAAATTTCCCATGGCAATATTATTTTCCCGGGTTTATTTAATTCATCACCTACACGCATGAGTGAAATTCCAATATATCGTTTGGATTTCATGACCCTCGCCGCCCAATCATCATAAGGCGTATCAAACGTCGTCATCCCCCTCGTTGTTGACTCCCGGATGACTATCCCCTCCTCAGACGCCATCACCATCCACATATGCGCTGAGAAAATATTGTCTTTATTGGCAAATATCAGGGCGCCAATATCACCTTCCTGCAGGTTGTTCTTTATCCGGATAAGATCTGCCCTGGGAATATAATCGATGGTGAGCTCTCTGTCCGGCAGCACGTGACGCAGATCAGTGATACCCTTATTCTTAAAAAATTGGTCATGGGAAATGGTTCGGGTCACTTGTTTTGTAAAGGAACCGCCGACTTTTTGCGTCACATCCTCTAACAACCAATCATTTTCCGGCAACCAGTCCGCCATTGTATAATGATTACGGGTGCGCATACCGATCAGACCATCCTGATAGCGTATCTGCTGCAGATTGTTAAAAAAATTATCCCAACTATCCGATATTGACAGAGCCAGCACATGTTCACAATAGGCCATACAATTGGTTGAATCAAAATTAACCAGGGGATAAGTCTCATAGAGCGCATCTTTTCCATCACCAACACAGGTAAAGGCATAAGGTGTCCCGAGGAAAAACTCCGAATAAAAATTCATTTTTTCTGTAATCGTCAGCGGTTTTTTTGACGTTTCTGTCAATAACCGGTCAATTTGCTGAGGATTCATGTCAGTGAAGCGTTTGGGCTCGCCCGCGCAAAGAATAAAGACAAAGGAAAAAAGACAAAAGACAAAAGATTTTAAGTACATTTTATACCCCAATTATGGTATCCTGTTGAATTTTGATTAATATAAGAATTTAAGAGATAAGATTTACTTATTAAAATTAACTGCCACCTGTCATCCTGTTAAGGATCTTCCTGCATGTAGACTATAACCCAACATTTAGTGAGTTTAGTAAATATTCGATCTAATTGGCATAATTATTGTCCTTAAATTTAATCATCTCCATTCAAACCGTGAGACCAATGAATAATTGCAACTTTTACGTCTACATTACTACAAATCCAGGAAAAACTGTTTTCTATACTGGCGTCACAAATGATATAAAACGTAGGTTAAGCGAGCACTTTTTCGATCGAGGACAAAATTGCTCATTTGCTGGGCAATACTATTGTTATAATTTAATTTATTATGAATATTTCTCGGACATCAGACAAGCAATATTGCGAGAAAAAGAAATAAAAAACATGTCAAGGAAGAAAAAAGTAGATATGATAATAAAATTTAATCCTGGATTGAAGTTTTTATTACTTGAATGATTATGATATGATTTAATATAATTTTATAATTTTAATATCCCGTGGGGAACTTCCTACATGCAGATACATTTTCGACAAGGAGGAAGATTCCTTCTGAATGACAGAGGCATTCATTGACATCCCGTGGGGAGATTCCTGTTTGCAGATACGATTTCGACAATAAGGAAGATTCCGACTGAATGACATTATTGATTCGTGTCACCCTGTAAGGGTCTTCCTTTTTGTTCAGAACAATTCCTACAAGATGGAAGATTCCTACGGAATGACAGCGTGGATTCTCATTAACTAAGCAACGTCAGAAAAACCCCTGCCGCGACAGCAGAACCAATCACCCCCGCCACATTCGGTCCCATGGCAGACATTAAAGGATTCACTTCGCCTTCGGTTTCATCAGAAACAAATTTCTGCACAACCCGGGCCGCCATCGGTACAGCGGATACACCGGCCGCGCCAATACAGGGATTTATTTTGTTTTCTTTTTTCAGAAACAGATTTAAAAATTTTGCAAAAAGAATACCCCCCGCCGTACTGAATGCAAAGGCAACGGCACCCAGAGCCAGAATGCTCAGGGTTTCAAACCGCAGAAAATTTTCCGCTGCCATGGTTGCCCCAACAGCTATACCAAGAAATATTGTCACAATATCAATAAGTGCACCGCCGGCTGTTTTCCGCAACCGGTCAGTCACACCACTTTCTCTGATCAGATTGCCAAACATCAACATACCGATGAGCGGTGCGCTGGAGGGAATTGCTAATGAGGCAAAAACACCGGCTGTAATTGGAAATAATATAACCGCCACTTTTGAGACCGTTTTTGTCTGAGGCATATTAATACGCCGTTCTGATTCGGATGTCAACATTCGCAGGATCGGTGGTTGAATGATTGGTACCAGTGACATATAACTATAGGCGGCCAGGGCAACCGGACCCAAAAGATGGGGTGCTAACTTGGCGGCGAGAAAAATTGAGGTGGGTCCATCTGCACCGCCTATAATGCCGATAGCAGCTGCTTCTTTAAAGGTAAAGCCAAAAATACAGGCCGCTCCCAATGCAGCGACAAATATACCCAATTGTGCAGCAGCACCTAACAGGAAGGTCAGGGGACGTCCTAATAACGGCCGGAAGTCCGTTAATACACCCACACCAAGAAATATGATCGGAGGGAGTAATTCGGTTTTGATCCCATTTTTATAAATGATACCAATAATGCCATCACCATAGGATCCTAAATCAGCAAGAGGAAAATTTGCCAGGACAATTCCAAACGAAATAGGGATTAAAAGTAGTGGCTCATACTCTTTTGTGATAGCCAGATAAACCAGAACTCCGGCAATCATAAACATTATCCAGTTCCCGATTGTCAGATGAGCAAATCCGGATTGATTATACAGATCAACAAATGCATCCATAAACGATCAGCCTGTCAGGATATTTTTAATATCGGTTTCGTTGAATCGATTTCATCTCCGATCTCGACATCAATTGAAGAGACAACACCCGCTTTTGGCGCCTTGATGTCGTGTTTGGCTTTCATTGCCTCCACCTGCACGACAACCTGCCCCTTACTGACTTCGCTTCCAACCGAAACAAGAATATCAACAACATCCACTGTCCCGGCAAAGGTTGAAAAAACGGCTTCGCCATTCCCACCGGATAATCCAGGTGTAGATTCTGCCTGATTTTTATCCAAAGTATTTGCATCCACTGGCTCAAGTGTTACAACAAATGTTCTGCTTTTTCCATTTTCTTCTACGACACAGCGGGTTTTTACGGGACCGGTTATTCCAGTGGCAGGGGCAGCAGATGTGATTGGAGGTTTATCTTCTTCTTTTTTCTTGAGCGGGATATCTATTTTCCCCTTACCTGTGAGCAGTCGGATGCCTTCATTAATTTCCATTTTCTTACCCGGAACCATCGCTGCCAATACCAGAAATGTATTCACATCATTAACCGGTATATTTCTTTCTTCCAGAGCCTTTTGTGCCGGATCAATATTTTTTGGTGCCGCTTCCAGAGGATCGCCTTCAAAGACCGGCATTTCTAATTGATCGGAGGCCATTTTCACCACATCCGGATCCGGCGCTAAAGGTGTTTTTCCGAAATATCCAAGCACAGCACGGCCATATCCGGCCTCAATCTTCTTCCATCGTCCATACATGACATTATTAAAAGCCTGCAGCCAATATTGTTGGCTACCCGGGGTAACGCTCGTCCAGGCACCACCAGCTTCAACCACAACGGGGAATTCTGCCAAAACCTCGCTGTATTTATCCAGAATGCCTGCTTTTACCATCATATGAACATTTGGACCAATCGCACCACCCGGCATGGGGAATCCAAGTACCCTGGCATCGGCAGTTGTAGTGGCTGGATTAAAACTATACTCCTTTAGTCCTTCATTTAACAGGTTCTCTATCTCACCCATTTTTGAAGCATCCACATCAAGTGAATAACCAGTCCCCTTTAAGCCGTGTGCAAGCGAACGGACGTCTGGCTGAACCGTTCCACTGGCCATCGGACGTATGGATAAATCAACACCATCCACTCCCGCTTCGATACCGGCCATATAACAGGAAACTGCCGTACTGGCTGTGTCATGGGTGTGCTGCCACAGGATCATTTCGGGCGGCATGATTTTTTTTAATCCAATCACTGTATCATAAATGGTCTTTGGATCGGTGGTACCACTGGCGTCTTTCAGACAGAGGCTGTCGATTTGAATATCACTGCCCAATAATCGCTTGCCGATATCGATATAAAACTCCGGCGTATGGACCTTTTCCGATTTAAAGGGTAAACCCATAATCGCAATACAGACCTGGTGGTGCATCCCGGACTCGACAATTGGTTTTCCTGTCTTAATCAGATTCTCCACATCATTCATATAGTCAAAATTGCGGTCCCAGGTCGTACCATGTGCTTTCATTAATTTTGCCTGTAATCCGAGACCCTCAATAGATTGGGTTGTTAATGTCACACCAGAAACTGAGCGGGTCAGTATCTGCAACTCCACATCAGGACCGACAGCATCGCGCATTGCCTGCATCGTTTCGAATGGATTTTCACCCAAATAAAAATAGGGCGCCTGATAGCGAGCCCCACCGCCAAATTCCATATGACGGATTCCGGCTTTAGCAGCTGCTATCATAGCTGGAAGATAATCATTTAAACGTACCTTTCCTCCAAATGAGCTCTGTAAGCCATCGCGGAAAGGTGTTATCATGACGCGAATTTCTTTAGAGGTTTTTGTAAATATCATTTTATTTCCTCTATTTTAGTGATCTTTGTACCAGGATAATAGGAATGAACTGTTGAGGTTATTGCGGCGATATATGGCGGTTCCTCGTCTTTTTCTCTATCCGGAAAAAGGGCGAGGATTATCTTCATGATGATTGCAAGGAGAGATAGGATAAAAAATACTGCAACAAATGCAGATATACAGGTGGCTATAATTCCCGATAACGCCATAGATATTTTAAATCCACTGTATGGGATTAGTGAATATTTTCTTTACGTTCAAAGAATTAAATGACATAATAAAACTATCAGCTTATTTATTAACAATCAAGCAGATTTAAAATTAATCAAATATTTTAACTCTACCTTTCCGCACCGGTTGTTCAACACCCTCCAATATTAATTCAAGGTCTTCGGTTATTGAAATTACCTTGCCCATGGTAACCCGTTCGGGACTCCCCTCGCGTGGATCGGAGTAAACCTCTACTACTTTTCCTATTATAAGTGAATGTTTAATATACGAGTCAAGTAGATCGAGATAACGATTCTCCATTAAAGTAACATATTGCATTTCCAGGTTAATGATTAATGGCCAGAGGATTTCTCTCATTACATAGTGTTTCTTATTTTCTACATGATAATTGATCGCTGTCGCTGCTTTTACAAAGGGATCGCTTCTGAGTTCAGGTTTCTTTTCAACATTTATTCCTATCCCTATTACCACTTTCTCAGTAATTTCACCCCGGACCTGCGATTGTACCAGTACGCCGCCCACTTTTTGCTGCTCGATTAAAATATCATTTACCCAGTGAATACTAGCCTTACTCTGAATTTTTTCCAAATCATTGATTGTTTTTGTAACGGCATTAGCCGCCAGTATAAGAAAAGCAGCATTTGCATGATCAACTCTTCTTTCCGGTTGCAGCAAGATACTAAGATGGATATTCCCTTCCAGACTCGCCCACTCTCTCTGGTGAAAACCGTGAAAATCTTTGCCACTACCGGAAAAACAGAGGATCCCACCTTTTATCTGATTTACTCGTCGTGAATATTCGATCAACTGGTCAAATTGTGAGGATGGTGAGAATTGTTTGACAACCAGATAGTCAAATATAGAGGGAAAGGAATACTCAGTCTCATAAATTTTTCCATCAGGAAAAAATCTTTGAATTAGATAGGTATATTCAGTTTCATTTGTTTTTGGATTATGTTGATGAAATGCAATGGAAGGGATCAGGGTGTTCGTTGCATATTCCGGATTGTCTGTGTAAATAATCATTTAAAAATTTATCTTTCAATTTATCACAATAACCCGCATTACGTATAGATTTTATTATCCTCTGGTCTTTTCCATTTATCTCTTTTGAATATCGAACACCGAACACTGATTAACGATTTTTGATCTATTTTTGATTGAATTATTTATAATTTTTGATTTTTCTGTGCAGTTTCAATACTTTTTACGAAAATTGAAATCAATTCATTGTTTTCTTTTTTTGCTTTAATTATTTTCTCCTCAGTTTTATATAATTTGCTTCGGTGAATAATTTTCAGGCAAACAAATGTTTCTCGCAGTTCTTTTAAAATTACTTTCATTTTATGAATGAAGTCTTTTTTTGATTCTGCACTTTGTGCTTCTCCGTAGTTCAATGAAACTGATGTCCCGGAACGGACCAATTGTCCCGATAAATGATTCCCAGCTTTTGAATTAGGCATTTCATTTACAATTTCAATTATCAAAACTGAAAAATCAATCAATCGTTCTTCTAAATCATATTTATTCATACTTAATCAACTTCTAAATTCATTATTCGTTAATCGACATTCGATATTCAATTTTTCCTTCTTTTCTTTTGACTTGAAGATAACTCCTCAATAAAGCGGACAAACTTTATCTATATATTAAAATCGTATAAGCGTCATCCATTCTTAAAATTGATATGACTATCCCCTATGATAATTTTAGCTCGTCTCTGCAAAGCTTGAACAAATTCATCATTTTCCTGAAGTTGGCTTTGGCAGGTTTCCAAAACATCATAATACAGGGACCATCCTCTTCGTTCTTTCTGAAAAGTAGTTTCCATATCATTTTTCACAAAATCGATTGTTTCCTGAATCCGATCAGCACCACTTTTGATAAATTCGATTGCCTCTTCCGTTTTACCTCCGGAAAACAATAATGCGGCTTTTAATGCAAATCGTAAATAGACAACTGTGACCGGAATTCTGGAGACAAAACTTCCGGTAAAGGGATCGATTAATTTTTTAAGCCTTTTACTGTCTTTATTTATGATGTTGGCATAGGCTGAGAACAGGAGAATGCGCGTATAATCTCCGATTAATTTACCGATAGCAGCCGCTTCCATGGCTTCCTGAGCAAATGCCTCTTTATCATGACGCATGATCAAACCACTGGCATGCAGATAGGTTAACCGTTTATCCTCCTTGTGAAATGTTGAAAGAATATAGGCCTGGTCTTCTGCCCGCCCAAAAAAAGAAGGGGTAAAGGGTCGGTATTTAAACAAACTTTCCGCAAGAATCCCATTGGTACCGCCGGTGACATGAACTCTTTCGATACAACCGCTCTTGCCATCCAGTGAACCAGCACCATACCGTGTCATCATTTCTGCCTGGGTGGAAATGGCCTGAGGCAATTTGCTAAAAAATATCAATTCGTCAGCAACCGGTTCACCTGTTGGCATCGGAACATCAGGCGTGAAGAGGGATTTAGATATATCCTTTTCATTGACCAGCGCCCCGGCAATCATACCCAGATGAACAGGATTTCCCTGGGAATCTTTACCATCAGCCCCCCATAATGGTGAACGGAGATGCTCAAATGCAGATTTACCACTCTCTTCGACCAAAATCTCCTGTGGAAAAACCTGATCAAGGTCAATTTTAAAAGTAGCCTTCTTACGCGGATCAATAAATATATACCAGAAAGCATTAATCGCCTTTAAAAAACTATAATGTCTGCCATACATGCCGTCTACACCAATTACCTGGAGAAGATCGGATGCATCCTCCTCATTAATATCAAGATAATGGGTAGCTGCCGGTACCAGGACTTCATTGATCAATCGCCGGGTTTCTGTTTCGGTAAAAACATATAGATCAATATTTGCCAGTGGACCCGATCTGCGGAATTCCTCTTCAAGATACGACTTGGTAATTTCGTGCAGGCGAGCGTGTGTGACAGAGGCGGATAGTACACAGGTTATTTTGTCGCCTTTTTTCACCTTTTTGTGTTTTTTTTCGAAGGCTACCGCATCGTTTAAACCCTTCATCCCGTATAGCACTTCATTATTCTCAGGTTCTACACCAATCTGGATCGGATGATCATACCAGTATAATTGTTCATCACTAATGACTTCATTCAAAACCTTTTTCAGGTCATCTTTATATCCGGATTTGTTCAGATCGGTGTTCTGTGAAGGAATTGTCAAAAGAATATTTGAGGTAAACAGAATTTCATCTAATGGCGAATGGATTGGATGTGGATTCAGGGATTTCAAGACTACCTTACGTCTGTCCCTGAGTTCCTCTATGGATTTATCAGAATCATATCGAAGCCCCATTCCTTCCGGGAAAAATATTGCCCACATCTTTTCTGCCAAACCGGTCTCACTAGAAATCTCGCGTTGTGATGATATCCAACGGCTCGTTGCAATAATTTCATCGGCAAATGTACGATCTGCAACCCAGGCTGTATCAAGCTCCTGTTTAATTTGTTGGAGGCCGCGCTTATAAAATTTAGCCACAGGAGCACAATTTGTATTTTGTGTCATTTCTGAAAGAAATAGAGAGGCCTTTTGATCATCTTCAGACAAGGCGGTAAGAAATGCCTGGTTCAGACTCTCAAGAACAGTCTGTTCCTCTATTTCGCTATCAGAACCATTTTCCATGTGAGATAATCTTATATAGGCCATCAGATGCTCAATTATAAGTTGAAATTGCACCCAGACATCGGTGTTCATTGGCCTTGCTCCAATATTCGGTTTTGGCAGAAATCAGTCTGTTGAAAAAGTATTATTTTCTTTGATTCGATCCGGTATATGTTTATTGCCCAATTTTAACCGCTTTATATTCTCATCATGATCAAATTTCAAAGTAAAAGTCTTGTTTCCATTCTTCCAGACCGAGGCAGTCTCCTTGATAATCATCTCTTTCTCATCAGAGAAAATCACCTTTAGTGAAATGGGCACCGGCAGCGTACCAAGATTTTCAATAACTACCTCTGTTTCCATTCCCCTGCTATTTACGGATCTGATACCCAGATCGGGATATCCTACTTCAAAAAACCAGGGTTTCCAGAACCAGTTCAGACTTTCTCCATGAATCTCGTTGAAGCTAAAAAAGAAATCAAAAGGAGAGGGATGTTTACCCTTCCAGAGTCTCATATATGATTGCAGAGCATTTTTAAAATTATCCTTACCCATAATATCCTGTAAAATCACATAGGCAATGGCCGGCCGCCCATAGGAGGCCAAACGAAGCGATCTCCCCCTTAACATCGATGAAAGGGTCATCAGGGGATGATCAATCTCCCTCCCTGCCGTCTTCTCATATCGATTTACTTCCCGCGCAAGCCGGTCATAACCTTCAGACATGCGGTTCTGAAATTCGAAAGGAATCATCACGACCATACCTTCATCCATCCAGGCATACTTGGTCTCATTAGTACCTACATAAAATGGAAAATAGGTGTGACAAATTTCGTGTGAGGTTAGACCAACCGTCCTGGCCTTCGTTCTCGTTGTACCATCATTGGCCATCATCGGAAATTCCATGCCTCCACCTATATTACTGTTAAATACAGTAAACTGTGGGTAAGGAAACGGTACTCCCGGTAATTCAAAGGACAAATACCCGATCGTTTTCCTGGCAATATCCGTGACTTCATATAATTCTTTTGAATCCTTTTTATAGACGCCCTCGATCATCACCCGCCGGCCACTTTCTTCATCAACGACCAGACTTGTCGCATCCCAGAGATGATTACGGCTCAGAGCAAAGGCAAAATCGGGAACATTAGAAGCTTTGAAACGCCAGATATTTCGATCATGTTGAATCGTTACAGGACCCTCCGAATAATCCTTCGCCGCAACGATATGAATAATATCGTCAGAATTAAAAGCAGCCTGATAGCGTTGCAAAATTTTATCCGGATATAGCTCTTCTTCATTTTGAAGCAGCCCGGTCGCCCAGACCAGATATTGACCGGGAACTGAAATCTCTACATTATAATCCCCGAACTCATGATAAAATTCCTGGCTCCCCGTATGGGAATACAGATCCCAGCCATCAATATCATCATACACGGCTATCTCCGGATACCAGTAAGCGATAAACATGGTTGAGTCACCCTCAGCACCCATTCGTTTCCGTCGGGTTTTTTCAGGAATATCACTTTCCCAAGTCACGTCAAAAGTCAAACTACTATTTGGTGCTAAAGGCTCATGTAATTCAATTGTCATAACTGTTCCGGATCTGGAAACCCGGAGATCGGTTCCTGTTAGTGAATATTTCCTATCATTGATCTTGAGATTGTTTATCACGACACCGTCATGGATATCAGCAGTATCTAACTGAGAATCACGCATATTGCCCTTTTTATAGCGATCCTGATACAATCTGACAACCAATCTTATCAGACTATCAGGACTATTATTATAATAATGAATCTCCTCTTCTCCAACTATCCGATGTTCAATCGGATCAACAGACACTTTTATATTATAATTGGTTCGGTTTTGCCAGTAGTTTTCACCGGGTCTCCCATCAAGTGACCGGATTCCTTTGTCATAAGATTTTTGTATATCCAGCGGGATATAAAGTTGATCCTGGCTTAGAGTGAATGATGTATTAATCAGTACAAGTAGTAGTGTGATTATATACTGCGTTTGTCCGGAAATTTTCATTTGAATCCTTTTCAATTAAGGCAGTGAGAGTTGTAGTCCATCTCCAAGATGGACTACAACTACTTAGCCATTCCCTTACAATTGTGTATTTAGACTGGTTACAATTTAGAGGATTTTTATAATACTACCAATAGAACAAGAATAACACTGTTTCATAAAATATTTTTTTACCGCAAAGAACGCAAAGTTTTTATATTTTTATTAAATTCTTTGTGACCTTCGTGCCTTCTTCGTGTACTTTGTGGTTATAAAAAATCGCTGGAATCCGCGTTCTATTTCAATGATACAAAGGCAAGGATATTCCGGATCTAATTTAAAAAAAAGTGGCTCTAATCATTGAGATTATCACCACTTTTTTGTTTTGGAACTTCAGGTATTGATTAATAGACTAACGATTCACCATATTCTAATATTTGCGCATCCACACCAAGTGATTTTACTCGTGAGACAAACTCACCCGGATCCACATCAATGACGTCAAAAGTTTTATAATGCATCGGTATAACTTTTTTGGGATTAAGAAACTCCACGGCTTTGACGGCATCATCAATCCCCATAGTGAAATTATCCCCGATCGGTATAATGGCGATCTCAAGCGGTGTTTGCTCACCGATCAGTTTCATATCCCCAAATAAGCCGGTATCACCACTATGATAGACTGTTTTGTTGTCAATGGTTACCAGAACACCGGCCGGCATACCACCATAGGATCCATCCGGAAAAGAAGATCCGTGAAAAGCCTGGGTCAATTTGACCTTACCAAATGGAAAGTCACGGGCGCCCCCGATATGCATTGGGTGGGCTGTCACACCCTGTGCCCCGCACCAGTTGGCAATTTCAAAATTTGATATAATGGTGGCATTGTCACGTTTGGCGATGGGAATTGCGTCACCAATATGATCCCCATGGGCATGGGTTATAATTATGTAATCGGCCTTTACCTCGTTGGATTTTACAGGCGAAGTGGGATTGTCATCTAGAAATGGATCTATCAGAATGGTATCACCATTGGTCTCTATCATCCAGGCGGCATGGCTAAAATAGGTTAACTTTGGCATATATCATCTCCTTAAATTTTGGTACTTCAAGATCAGCTGGATTTAAAGAGGACACGGAAACCGGAAGCCGGAGACCGGAGTCCGTGTAATAAAATAAATCCTGCTATAAACTAAAGGAATTTACCTAATACCCTATAACCATTTCCCTTCTTTTTATCCGGTTTCCCGTCTCCGGCCTCCGGTTTCCGAAAATCAGGACATCGCATCCACTTCATCAACCGTCTTCTGTACCGCTGCGACCGAGTTTTTGAAAGCCTCTTTTTCTTCCGTCGTCAAATCCATCTCGATAATTTCCTCGACCCCATTCTTGCCTAAAATAACAGGAACACCAATAAACAAACCATCCACACCATATTCCCCGGTAAGCAGCACACAGGAAGGTATAATTTTTCTGGTGTCATAAGCAATCGATTCTACCATTTCCAGGGTGCCCCAGGCAGGAGATACAAATGCGGAGCCCGAACCGAGAAGTTTCACCACTTCCCCACCGGCTTTGCGTGTGCGTGTTTCTATTTCCTCCAACTTATCAGCTGCAACAAATTTTCCTACAGGCATTCCGGCCACGCGACAGGCACTGCGAATAGGCAGCATCGAATCACCATGACCACCGAGAACAATGGCTGTAACGTTTTCGACGGAAACCTGAGCTTCCCAGGCAATAAAATGGCGGTAGCGTGCAGAATCCAGGGCCCCTGCCATCCCCACTAACTTATTTTTAGATGGCTTTAAATTCAAATAGAGTTTATAAACAATAGCATCCAGTGGATTGGCTACCGAGACAATTATCGCATTTGGACAATTTTTTTGGATACCTTCAGATACAGCATCCGTAATTTTAAGATTGGTCGCCAACAATTCCTCTCGTGTAGGAATCGAACCATCGGGTCTTGTTGTGCGTGGTACACCTGCTGTATTGATAATCAAATCAGATCCTTCAATGACATTATATTCTTTACCACCTACACAACGTACATCAGCGCCGATTGTAGCTGATCCTTCTGCGATATCCAGGGCTTTTCCCTTAGCCAGATCCGGCTCTTTTATATCAACAAGAGCAACTTCTCTGGCTAATTTGCGCCGGACAATTTCCTGCATCAATACACCACCAATGTTACCGCCACCAATTAGACCAATTTTGTTTAACATAGGAGACTCCTTTGATTAAGTGTTAAAAATGATCGTTACGCATTTATCATTATTGAGGATAGTTAAATGGACTGTCTTTATTATACAAAATTGGTATTAATAAAGAAAGTGAAATTTTTCGCCAATTCGTGATTTTAATTATTAAATCCCCTAGTATAAACCTTAGCAGCAACAAATCTGACTTAAGGATACAGATCCAGATTGATCAGCGGTATCAGACGTTTATTACCAGAGCGACAATTTATTCTGTGCTCGGATATGAAATGAAAGTCGCAATAATCGAGGATGTATTACAGGGCAAGATTTGGGCATATTCAGATGAGCAACGACGTAAGAGTAAGCGACAGAAGGATTTGTCGGACATTATTCGTTTGATAGAGACTTATCCTCATTTAGTAGAACAGTTACCAGATGCAATACGCAAGATAGTTGAATAAAGAGGGTCGAGTAAGTCAACCGTAGATAAGTTCCTTTATATCTTTGCAATCAACTGTGGCTTGATAGACAATACAATGACGGCAATTATCCAGGGGATGTGAGCATTTCTCTTCTGTCGCCCAGCAGGGTCGTTCTGAATTATTAAGGGCGACACAAGCCTTCTTTTCCTGGTGGTTACATTTACGTAACCGCCAGCAGGGCACCAGCGCCAGCATCCGCCTGAGACCCTCGTAATTCATACCATTTTCCTTGATCATCCGGCGCAGACATCTCACTTTTTCAATTTCCAGATCAGAATACATGCGTCGACCTGTGGGCGTACGTTCTGACAATATCAATCCTTCCTGCTCATATACCCTCAGAAGATGTACGGAGACACCCAGCAATTTGGCTGCAACACCGATTGTGTAGACGGGATCTGTTTTGAATTTTTTCATTATAAAAAAAAGGAGAAAGGCCAAAGGTAACAAGGCAAAAGGTTAAAGGTTAAAGACTATAACTAAGACAAAAGTAAAAAGCGAAAAGTTAAATTTACATGAAGAATAAACTTGAAACTTTTTAGATTTTCTAAGACTATTTAATTTTTACCTCTTCTTTTTCCTTTACCCTTTTACCTTTGGCCTTTCTCCCAGATATAATTAATTCATTTAATTTTATTAGAAAGCATACCCTACACCCAGACTCCAGGCAAAGATGTCCATCTGGTGTGTACCAGGTTGTTCATTTACGAAACCTTCGAAGGGATTGTTAGGATTGTTCAATTCATCAGAAATGACTCTCTCCGCACCCATCAGGTATTCAGCACCAAACTCAAATGCCCAGTTACCAGCTCTATAACCTGCCCCACCGGTAATCACGTGGTTTGTTGAGGAAGGAAAAAAAATATTCAATGTTTCGTCTGGTGCCGGGGCCGGATCATAGTAGTAACCAAGACGAAGTGCAAGTTCTTTAGTCGCTAAATATTCTGCACCGACACGTATCTGTGTGGCATCTTCCCACTTCAAAACGAACTCATTCCCCCCAGAGCCTTCCATAATAGACTTCCAGATAGGATCTTTGTACTCGGCAACAAGAACATCCTGGGTTTTTGACCATTGGCTGTATTGAACATCAAATGAGATTACCCAGCATTCTGATGGTCTAATAGCAATACCACCGGCAATCCACATTGGCCAGGATACATCCCGATCAAATTCACTCTCGGCTGGTGCATTCATCGCTTGAAAAGCCGGATTTTTAGCCGTTCCGCTCATTTTAACCGTTGCCTCTGAACGAAAGGTGGCGCCCAGTGTAAACATTTCATTGATTTTGTACTGTGCACCTAATGTAAAACCGACTCCCGTACCGGTTGATTCTTCGCTGTACTGAGCGTATGTATTTGGTCCAACTTCTGCCGGTCGTTCCAGATCAAAGAAAGCATAATAAATATTGACGGCCAAACCGAGAGAAAAATCTTCCGAAATTTTGTATGCGACGGATGGTGCAATATCTACAGCACCGATTCGACTCATCCATTTAAAAGATGCTCCACCACTGATGTCTGTTAGATCATCTCCATTCCAATCCACTCCCAAACCAGCGGGAACAAAAACGCCTAATCCAAAGGTCCAGTCGCCAGCCTGGTAGGTAGCGAATAGATTTGGTGCGAGATGCATATTCTTATCGGCCTTAGCATCTATATCAATACCAAAAGTCGGATAACTCCAGGCATAGTTTGCCGTTGGCGTGATTCCCGTTAAATAGAACCCTACAAAAGTTCCCGGCACATTGCTGATACCGGCTGGGTTCCAGTAGATTGCCGTTGCATCATCGGCCAAACCGACCATCGCACCACCCATACCCAGGGCACGGGTACCAACGCTGTTAAGAGAAAGGCCATTGGCAAAGGCACCGGATGCCATAATCAGCACCAGCATTGTGGTTACAATTAGACTTAAAACGTTTCTCATGGTTCCTCCGTTTAATTAGGTTAAAGGTTAATTTATTCTTCCATTAATGAAAAATGTAACAATCACAATGATACATACCATTAATTACATTTTTATTACTCTCCAGATATATGTAAGGGATTGCTAAAGACCTAGCCGGTATATATAATCTATAATAAATGCTATAGATTATCAAGTGTTTTTTGTACATATGTAAATCATGGCATTGTAGCATCTTCGATGTTTCTGTCGATATAAAATAATGATATCACTTATCACATTGATACGAATATTGTTTTCCTCATCAATGGTGGGATTGGTGTAACGACGCGATTAATCGCGTCGTTACTATTAGTTTTTCATCTGTATTTAAATTGGCATGTGATTTGTAATAAGTTTGATTGTCAGTTTAAAAGATTTATTACAAACCAAATCCTGAATATTTCATGCAAAATTTATTTTTAGATAAATTCAGACGGGATTCAAGAAGACTAAAAGGTCACGATTATGCCTCTCCTGGTATTTATTTTATTACTATTCTAACAATGCCAAGGATTTTATTCTTTGGGAAACTAATAAATCAAAAAATGAATTTATCCCCAATAGGCAAGATCGTACTTAAAAATTGGATTAAAATACCCAGTAAATTCTCGCATATCTCTCTGGATGAATTTGTGATCATGCCAGACCATGTTCATGGGATATTAATTATTAGAGAGATAAAATCAGATAAACATAAATATAGTAGTGATCAACGAACAAATATAAAGGGAGGGATTACTAGAGGCTATAATCCAATGATAAATAAACAATCAATCTCATTTGCAATTCGTTGGCTTAAAGCACGGACTACATATCAAATCAGGAAAAAGTATCCAAAAAAGCAATTCGCCTGGCAATCTCGCTATCATGATAGAATCATAAAAGATGAGAAGGCTCTATATGCCGCAAGAAATTATATCCGGAACAATCCGAAAAAAGAATGATACTTAGTTAAATAGTATCATAATGTATAATAGATCAATATGAAATATGTAACGACGCGATTTATCGCGTCGCAATGGACTTATCAACCAATAAAAGATAATTTAAATGCTACCTCACATAAATCTCATTTCAAATTTCATCCAAATTATGATTTAGTAGACAGTTATTCCTTAAACATATTATCAATCTCATCATCATGGCGACGCGATCAATCGCGTCGTTACATTATTTATTAACCCTAATCGCACATTTGTGTGAATTTTCTCTTACATTATTATGTGATGCCAGAATCCAATATTTTCTCAATTTCCCTTATCTATTTTTCCAATTTTTAAGAACAATATTTCCCTGACTTACTAATTTTAAGATTTACCTTCAAGACTGGCTTTTACTTAATATATTGATATTATTACAGTTAAACCATATGTGAATTTTGGCACAAAAATTGTGATCTATATTCGAAAATATAGATATAATAGATTAATAAATATAGTATTATGATGGAAATTATCATTGGTAACAGAGAGCCTGTTTTTGCCATAGGCGTTGTAGCAAAAAAATTTGATATATCGGTTCATACCCTAAGATTATATGAAGCCGAGGGTCTTATACTGCCCTACAAGACGGAATCCCGGCGCCGCCTTTACTCACAGGCCGATATAAACCGCATTGGCTGCATCCGTGAAATGATTGCGAAAAAAGGCTTGAATATCGCCGGGATTAAACTTTTACTCGCCATGGTACCCTGCTGGGAACTACTCCCCTGCTCGGAAGAAGAGCGCAGGGACTGCGACGCTTATACCAATTCCACAGAACCCTGTTGGATGGTTCCTCACAAAGCGGAAAAGTGTCAAAACCTTGAATGCCGCGAGTGTAAAGTATATCAAAGTGTTGCAAACTGCAGTAATTTTAAAGAATACTTAAAAGCCAATTGGAAATGAGGAAATAATGTCAACAATCTTTAAACGAAGAGAGTTCATCAAAATAGCCGGAGCCGGAGCCGGGGCAGCTGCTGTTGGTGGCTCCCTCTATAAAGTCCTTGGACAGGAAAAAACATCTGTCCCGATGGACACCGGCAAAATCACCAAGACACCGACCTATTGTGAAATATGTTTCTGGAAATGTGCCGGATGGACCTATGCCGTGGATGGGAAACCCTGGAAGATAATCGGTAATGACATTGATCCGAATTGTAACGGTAGACTTTGTCCCAGAGGTACCGGAGGTTTGGGCGCCTACACAGATAACCAACGCTTAAAAACACCCTTGATCCGTTCTGAAGTGCGCGGTAAACAGGTATTTCGCAAAGCAAGCTGGGATGAAGCGTTCGATTTTATTGCCAAAAAGATGCAAAAAATAGCCGATGAACATGGACCGGAATGTATCGCACTCTTCACCCATGGTTCAGGGGGGAATTACTTCAAGAACCTTCTCAGGGCGTTCGGTACCAACAATATAGCAGCCCCATCTTATGCCCAATGCCGCGGCCCCCGTGAAGAAGCCTATTTTCTTACTTATGGCGATGGTGTAGGTTCACCGGAAAGGACAGACATTGTAAATAGTAAATGCCTGGTTTTGATTGGCTCACATCTCGGTGAGAATATGCATAATGGTCAGGTTCAGGAGTTTACCGATGCCATCTCCGCCGGTGCGACTGTCATTACTGTTGACCCCAGGTTTTCAACTGCTGCCAGTAAATCCAAATATTGGCTGCCGATCAGACCATCTAAAGATATGGCTCTCCTTTTAGCCTGGATTCAAGTCATTTTTAATAAAAATCTTTATATTAAATCCTATGTTGAAAAAAATACCCTGGGATTTGTTAATATAAAAAAGAATGAGAAATATTACGCACCATAAGGGGACACTCCAAAGACGG
>SDBT01001429.1_pt1 | contig 41958 bp, 98 predicted proteins | sample 2277101 | NCBI WGS metagenome assembly SDBT01 (sample SAMN10404973, study PRJNA504765) | marine sediment metagenome | isolation source: marine sediment core GS10_PC15, 103 cmbsf | place: Arctic Ocean: Southern Knipovich Ridge | collected 2010 | reverse complement strand
TAACCCGTCTTGTTACATTTTGGACGTGGTCATCCCGATACCATTGGCCTTTCGTTTCGGACACCGTCATGTGGTATGTGACGTCTTGTCCCAAGCAAATTGGGTGGTGGAGTTTAAAGAGCCAGATAACATTTTCGGTGTTGGTAAGCGTGCGCTTGTCGATAAGTGGGTAGCTCAAGGTCATGAAGGTGCGGTCTTCAAGACCCTCGATAGCGTCTATGCCGAGGGTTATAGCGCAGAGTGGCGCAAGTACAAGCCTGGTTTAGAGATCGACGCCTGGGTTATGGGCTACAACCCAGGTGGTGGTAAGTACGAGGGCACGGTTGGCTCTCTGAAACTTTATCTGTTCGACGACCAGGGCGAACCAAAGCTCATCGGCTCCTGTTCCGGTATGACAGACGGTCAGCGGCATATGTTCAAGGACCGTCTGGATGCCGGGCAACCCTTCGCTGTCCAGGTGACTTTTCAGCGATGGGCGACCAGTGGCGGGTTACTTCATCCATCGTTTCACAGCCTTCGGCCGGATAAAGGCCCTTCGGACTGCTCGTTTGCTAGTCAGAAAGTTTAGTTTCTATTCTAACCCCTTACGAGGGGTTAGGTTGGGTACTCAACGATAGGTAGAAAGGAATTGGTGCGTCGTGAACTTCCAGATTAAGTCAGCATCAGGTGGTCCCGAACATCGGGTCATCTTAGAGAACGATAGTTGGCGCTGTGACTGCAAAGGTTTTATGTATCGGCATCATTGCCGGCACATTAAAGAGGCGCAACAGCAGTACAAACCCCCCGTCGTTTGGGACCGTCGTTGGTTTTGGGGCATTCGAGACATGCAGTCCGTCTTCTGGCAGATGCTTCTCGGTGTAGGTGGCCCTGTGACCGTGTTTGATGGCGCGACTTCTTACCTTGTAGCCTGGGATGACGTATCTATTCAGTCGGTGAAGATAGACGGAAAGCTGGTCGAGGCCGACAGTGATTTGGTTGAAAAAGAGTATTATCATCATTTAATTCATAGAAAGGTAGCCGGGGTTATATCCGGCAAGGAGATTTGGGATGAACTTAGCGGCAAGACTAGGAATGAAAACAGTAGAAGAGCGGCAGCAAGAACGAGAGCGAAACGTTGCGGAGATTAAGGAGCGCATCTGTACCAGTGATGAGACAATCATGGTCCTTGACCGTGTAGTGAAGTGCATTGATGCTGACTTGGCGAGCGGCTACTGCTTCACTGGTTCTGGTCTAGTCTTTTACGCTGGCAAGATCATCGAGCGAATCGACTGGGCAGTGGTGGAGCCAAGTGAGAGTGACTTTGAACGAGATACGGTCAGCGAACTTGTTGCTGATCATCTTACTGCCTACGCAATCGAGGACGAACGCGAACGCTATGCGGCTACCTCAAGCGTGGGGCGTCGGACCTTCAATTTTGTCAATGCCAACGACCTGACATATTCGCCGTCCGACCTTATCATCAAGAAGGATGGTGAGTGGAGATACGCGCGAATCCGCCGCTTAACCCGTGCACGACGCCAGCAGATGGCAAACGTTGCTGGATTATGATCCACCCACCAGTCCCCGGCCACCACCACGGCCGGGGACATCAAGGCCCGTCAGAGCCATATCAGGCAAGGAGAGCAATATGTTGAGAGATCTGCTATATATTATACAGCACAGACGTATGCTTAAAGCATACAAACGTGATTCCGAGACGAAGACGATCCGTCTTACGTTCGAGCGTGCGCCTTGCGACAGCGCCGTCGCAGCACTTCACACACCGTACCGTCTTCAGTTCGTCAATACCACCCGCAGAATCGCCCGCTTCCTGCGGGTGGGATACTGCCAGGGCGGTCAAATCTAATTCCAATATCCCCGGCCACCCGCACCAGGTCGGGGTCATATCTGGCAAAGGAGAAAGAAAGAATGAAAACGCTACCCCTCACGTCATCCGCTTTTGGGATGAGGAATGGGCAGAGCCGGTCGAGGTGAGCCCCGATGAGATCATCACGGCCAAAGTCAACGAACTGCGTTTCGTTGAGTACGCACACCTGCGGGGCGTGGAGGCCGAGTTTGTTACTCCTCGCTTTGTGGGTACAGATGAAGGCCGAGAGATCATCAACTGCGTCTACCGAGAGCATGGCCCCAGTGTGCTTATCGTCGGCAGCATCATTGCTGCGCAGGCATACCCACAGCAGGTAGTCGCAATGACGCCTGCACCAGGATACGAGCGGGTTCCGCCCGCCGAAAAGCGGATGCGACCTGGCAAGTTTACAGTGTATGCTTAATTTGTCACCCTCGCGCCCCTACAGAAGCTACCTGGTGGTAGCACCCGCATCACGAATAAGTTGGTGCGTGGTAGGGCGGTTCGATTCCGCATTGGCGCGATTGGATTCAATTGTTAGCCAGAAAGGAAAAGTAACATGATAGAACTTTTACATAGTTTCGTGAGCGTGGACGGTAGTGGGACCGTCTTCGAGATCAAGATCGATGGCTGTTCTTTCATAGTCGGCTTTATAAGCGCGTTCGACCACGAGCTGGTTTGTATAGGGGGGCGCAGAGAGTTGACTCCGGCAGAAGTAGCCGAGTATGCCGAGGCGTGGAAACTCGCAGCCGAGACCGTTGAACTCCATGCCCACTGTTTTATCTGGAAGCTGGAAGTTCAGATAGAGCGAGCGGGAGAACGCACTTTTGTTTGGTACATCTGGGCTCCGACCGCCGAGATCGCTTATGAGAGGATGCTTGGTGACTTCGCGAAATCCCCCCCGGTCGGGGACATCGAGGAGACTTTTTACCGTGCCGCAATGAAGGCCGTATGGGAGAGAGCATGAAAGAAAAACCAGAGTTTGTGAGTGAAGATCATCTTTCGTATCTCGACTCTCTGAGAGAGACAGGAGTTACCAACATGTTTGGCGCGGCTTCGTACGTCCAAGCCTCGTTCCCCGAATTGACTGAGCGCCAAGCACGTTCCGTCTTGGCCTACTGGATGGAGACGTTTACCGAACGGCATCCGGCATGAAGTGTCCAGCGTGTGGGAACAAAAAGGGTTTTAAGCGTGAGGGAGACCAACGCTTGCCAAAGAAACAACCAGATGGTTCTTTCACGTGGGTTGTGTACGAGTTGTGGACCTGCTCCAAGTGTGGGTCCACTATGTGTGGAAAGAAGAAATAATCCAGGGGATTTGTGCCCTGGTTGGCGCACCTAACACCAGTCGGGCGGTTATGGAGCAAAAATAATAATGCTGTCGTGGGGACGCCACCACGACCACTGTTAGGTGTGGCAACAAGTGCATAAATTCATAGAAAGGTTATAGGCCCGCTGGAGCCTTATCCGGCAGAAGGAGAATAGGATGAAAGGGAAATTGTTTACAGGGTACAAATGGGAATATGAACGCGCGGAAGACGAAACGGTGACAATGCTAGCTCGCAATGAAAAAGGGGAAATAATTGCTTCCCACCGCAACCTCATCCCAGTTGAGGTGGAAGAAATCCTGACAGCAGAAGCTCGCGCGATGAGGATTCGTGCGGAGCATTGGCTGAAGGCATAAGCCACCAGCCCTCGGCCACCGGTCGGGGCAAAGGAAACACAGAAAGGAATTGTCATGAAAGTAACGCCTGTTCCAGGTTGTAAGTGTTGTGGGGGAACTGGGATTGTGATTGACTGGGTTCCCTGGGGGTCTACCGTTGCAGCATTGGAGAGTCTTTGTTATTGTGTGACGGATCAAGTAGAGGACGAAGAGATCGAGATCGTCCCCGTTGAGGACTTGGACGATACAGTTGACTATGAGTCATTGGAGGAACGATGAGCTACGTTTATATTCGGTCAGAGCCGGAGTTGTACACGGTTGGGTTTTATAAGCCCGATGGGACGTGGGAATCAGAGAGCGATCATAGTACTCGGGCCAAGGCAGCCGCCAGAGTTCATTACCTCAATGGTGGTGTTGCCGACGAGTTAGACAGTCTCAACACGATCCTTTATCAGGGGTTGAATCAATGAACCGGTATGACAGACGCCGGTAATAGCGCGTCTGTTATCTAGCGGGTGCTGGCCTGGGGAGGCTGCCAGGCTCGGTATATACCTTTCAAGGTATAACCGTGAAAAATCCGTGAGGGTAGCCAGTTAGCTACTGGTGATTTCGCGGGGAAAATGTGAAGGGATTAGCTATCCTGGAGCAAGGTGGTTCGAGTCCACCCGCCTGCACTAGCAACGATGGGAGGTAGGCTTAGGAGCAGCCATCCTTTAAAGAGTGGAACCTGGGGTCGCCGTAGACGACGTGACCGATAGAGACCTGTGTGCACCAGGATGTACCGGGGTCCTTTAGCGTAACAGCACGCCATCGCTGTGCCGCGCGGCACACTACATAATGTGTTCTGACTGCCTGTCAGAGAAATTTGGCAGGCAAGATTGAGTTCATTATTACAGAAAGGAAAAAGAAAGATGAAAACCGTACGTGAAGCAATTCAGCAGAAGATGGTTGACAAGGTAGAGATGATGGGAAGGCTCTGTAAAGAGATTGCCGTCCTCACGAAAGTCGAGGAACAGTTGGGAATCTTGGCTGATGAACTGAAGGCCGAGGAGGTTGGGGTGGATACCAGCATTTGGAACGGGGAAATGAGGATGCATCTCGATGGCGAGGTTCCGCCCGGCATGAGGACGAGACTTCTGGAACTATCTGGCAAGGATAGTGTTCTGGCGGTTCCCTCCTGGGACCCCAACCGTTATCGTCAGAACTTTGGGCAGTTGGATGACTTGTCTGTGTCTGTCATCGTTTGGCAGGGTGCGCCGGTTCCTTGCCACAAGGCCATTGTTACTGAGACCAAAGAGCTCGTATGGTGTGGCGACCTCCCTGACGGTTACGAGATCGTGGAGGAATTAGATGGAGAAGAGCTGGTGTCTGAAGGTTAAAGAAACAAGATCGCAGATTTTTTACAGTTAGAGGGAAGGTCGGGTTTGCAGACTGTATTGTGTGACGTGTAATGCCGTATTGTATCAGGAGCCTGCATAATTAAGACCGATGAGGGGCATGTGGCCTGCTACCTGGAAGGCGAGAGTCATAGGGTAGCGTGGGTGGGTGATCGAGAGATCAGTAATCGGTCTTTGAGAAAGGATAGTATGATGGATGAGGGACAACCGAAAGAAGCGGCGAAAGTTGCCGCGAAACAACGGTTCGATGACTTGTTGGAATTGGAAGAGATCCTGCTTTCGGGCGAGAGCCTGGAGGATGTATTATTTCAGGGCCTCGTTACAGCTTTTGAGGTGGGGTTTGTGGCCGGCCATATGGCCAGCAGTCAAGTAGTATCGTATGTGCTTAACTCCCCGCCCGAATTGTTTGAGGAGATGGTGGAGATGTTGCGTAGCTTGCAGTGGGTAGACGGCAGGACTCTAGAAGATGGGTACGTAGAATCGTATGTCTGCCCTGACTGTGGGGTGGATTCTGAGGATGGGCACGATTCTGACTGTGAGTTTGGTAGATTACTCAAAAAGCTTGCATCATTAGAGATGTCGTTATAGAAAGGATGAGATGTGAAGTACACAATTCCATTGGGAAACTGGGTGACGGCACTGGCAGAGCGAATGTGTCAGCGTCGGTATCCAGACAAGAACCTTGTATTTGAGGTCCAAGTTCCACCAAATCCGTTTGCAGAAAGGATAACATGAACGGAAAAGAGTATTTAGAGGCACGAGGGTACAAGGTTCACCGGCCAGGATTCCTTCATAAACTGGCGCTGGCCTTGTTTGAGAAGTACTTTGAGGACAACTATATTCACGTTTACTCCTACCCTCCGTTGTTCGAGAGACACCAGATCACTTACGAGGTTGAAGGATATATTGAAGTGGGAGACCTGGCTGTGAAGGTTCTGGTGTATACCATCTTCGATGATACCATTGAGGAGCAGTTTCCTCTAGCAGAGGCGCTATTGTTTGAGTGGTTCGAGAAACACAAATCTTAGGCTCTCAACTGCTTACCGTTCACCACGTTCTCGACCGCAGGCGAAGACCCTGAGACCGGATCGTGGAGTGGCTGGCGGCCCGCATGGCGGGAGATAATCAAAAAGAAAGGATAGAAGAAATGAACTTGACACAAGAAGAACTGGGAGTACTCGAAAGCTGTAATTCCAGGGCAGAATGGCGCGATGCCTGTGATGAGATCAAAAGAACCAGAGATGGTGCATATCCTCCTGATTGGTGGGCCAAGGTTAAATTGTCTGGTATGATGGCCCGCATTACTGCCAGGTGGGGAAGCGACGACAAAATCCGTGTGCATCCATTCTGAGAATAATCAAGGCTGCTATGCTCGTGACAATTGCCTGCCAGGTTCTATCGGAGACTGGATAGTCCGCTGGACGATAACAGCTTGACGACAGGGGTGGCTAGACCTGGGCAAGTCAAAAAACTGCCCCAGGCAGAGTTGCTATGCCGTGACTAGTGCCATTCATGTTTATCGGGTTGGTGCAAAGACGGTATAGTGACTCTGCTTGATAGGATCCCTGCTATGCTCGTGACGCATCACTTCACTACAAATGCTTCTCTAGCCAGTGTGTCCACGAGGACTAGACGGCATAGCAGCTTTGTGCTCTCGTAGCTCAGTTGGACAGAGCGACTGTTTTCTAAACAGTGGGTCGCAGGTTCGAGTCCTGCCGGGAGCTTTCGAGATCCGGCCCACATCCCCACCTCTACGTGGTGTGGCCGAGTAACGTTCCAATGAGGAACGGCTAACGGGGATACACGCTGCTTGCACCGCCACGCGGGGCAGCGAAAAGGAGAACTGAAATGGCGGAGAATTGGATATTGATTAGGGTTCACAGAATCCTTGAGGATGGCGAGATTGAGGCTTACACGGAAGTATATCCCCATTGGCCTCAAATGGATGCTACGGGCGAATATCGCCTGGTGGGATTTGATGATGTTCCCGTGCTTAGGATTCCCGAAGATCACACCTGGGAAATTCCAGAGCCAGGGACGCTTTTGACCTTGCTCGTGAGCACTTGGGCAGGAATATTCGGGGAGACTGATCCGGAATTGGGTCACACGCCAGAGGATGTGGCGCGGTTGACTGCCCGTTACATTTTAGGGTTGTTGCCCGACGAACAGACTGCTCGGATGGAAAAGAGATCCAAAGCATCTTTTGGCTATGTCTATGGCTAAAACAGTTATGATCAAAGAAAGGAAAACGAGATGACACACACAATGAATTTGGGAGCAACGCCGTGCTGTGGGCTAATCAAGCGTGATTCTGAAGATGAACATACAGCAGAAGATGCTATGCTCGATTCTGGGATATGTCCCGATTGCAGAAAGTCTTTCGTTCATTGGCTGGCAACAGAAAAGGCGGAAGGTCTTGCTCGTCGGACATTTGAGGGGTGGTGCTACAACTACAATCGTGCTGTGAAATATTACATTGACAATCCCCATCTCTGGCCAGAGTTTCTAGGATACGAGATTTCAAGGAATGGGTGTATTGAAGCATCTGCATGTTGTAACGAGTGCCGTGCTGGAAGCCGGGGTGAGCTGTCTGAATATGGTCAAGGGCATTTTCAATGCGACAGTGCCCCAAAGGACCTACTCGCTGCTGAGACACTTGGTTTGGTTTCGGCTCACTATGAAGACGGTTGGCGATGGTACGTCAACCAAAATGCCAATCCTATGATTGTTGCAGGACTGGCCCTGGACGCCCTCTACGATCTACTACGACAAGTAAACCTGTTTTTGCGCAAGAAGATCTCGTTTGCTGATCTTCGGGAGGCAGCGAGATGGGAATAGGAACGACAAATCTGGGAGCGACGCCATGTTGTGGGTTAATCAGGCGTACATGGGAATGTGTTCCCAAAGAAAGTAGTGAGACAGGTTTCAGGCATATCTCTGGAAAGGGTGTTCCAGACAGGAGCAGTAAAACGGGTGAACGGCGTGCCCCTGATGGGCCATATGTTCCTGAATTCCCTTTGGAACAGTATCTTCTTTTCTATGGCCGTTGTCCAGACTGTGGTATATTCTTTACCAAATGGCTTCAAGGGGAAGAAGCGGGGGGCTTTGCTATACACAAGGAGATTTACCCCTCACTTAAGATGGTTTCATGGCATTACGATTATAACAGGGCTTTGGTGTGTTATATGTCAATACAGCCAACTGATTAGTTTGGGAGCTTGTTTGTACACTTTGATAAAACCCCTGCGCCGAGGGAAAAATCGGCGTGACCCGATGCGCTTTCGTGGCTTTGCAGCGTCGGGAAATATAAGCCACACTCGTAGAGATCCATCTATGGGTGTGGCTTTTTTGTTTTTAGAAAGGAGGTGATTAGCGTGAAGGAGTTTGCAGGATGTTTGGGTCTTCTGGTGCTACAGGCCGGGACCTATATTATTAATGGGTTAGCACTGAAGGTTCTTTGGGGATGGTTCTTGGTGCAGCTTGGTTTGCCTGAGATAGGACTGGCCCATGCCATCGGAATCGGTCTCACCGTAGGTTATCTTGCTCATCAGTTCGTGAAGAATGAAGCAGAGTGGGATGAGGTAATAGGTTATCAAATAGGTCTCCCCATCGTGGCAGTGACAGTGGGTTGGATCGTGCAACTGTTCATGTAGTACATTACAAACCGCTTTCTGTCCCGTGGCGGTGGCTAATGAGCTGAAGACGGGATTACTAGCTTCGGTAGTTTAATTGGGAAAACGACGGTCTCCAACACCGTTCATTGGGGTTCGAGTCCTCATCGGAGTGCTGAGTTTATTTATAGAAGGAGGGATTATGGTGATTCACAGATGTATAGTGTATGGTGGCGGCACTGAGCTTTTTCAAGAGGAAGGGCATGACTTGTTGCTCGTGGCCGCAGTCGCTAGTGAGAGAGTGCGTGCTGAATATCCACTTTTGACAGGTGTGGAGTGGCAGTTTGAGAGGATAGTTGCACCGGCTATGCCACACGTGCCCAACGGCGGGCTAGAGGACTGGGATGAGCACATACGGGCCTATCGTGCTGAATTGGAGGCGAATGATGGGTAAGGTGTATTTTATCGAGGATTACCACAGGTCGTTAAGTTTACCCGATGAGTTGATAACGGCGGATTGGCTAGTTTTCAATGCACCTCGCCCAATATCAGGTCACATTCTCTGGCAAGGCGATTTCAGGCATGGCGTCTTCTATGCTGCAATAGCCCCTGAAGGTGATCCAGCAGATGAGTTTAGCGATCGCGAATGGTGTATAAAGCGTTGCCGTGAGAATGACGCTTCTTTAGTAGTTAATATTTCAAAAGAGGAGGTTCTGGCATACAAGGTTCAGATGGATGCCGAGTACGATTTGGACCCGGATGAGCATGATTATGCTGTTTACTGCGCGTCTTATTTAGGTAAGTTGAGGAGGAATGATGCAGAAGGGTAAGATTTACAAAGCGCAGGGGATAGGTGATAAAGAGATATTGTCACTGAGCATTGAGTTTGATGAGCAGATACCTTACGGTGATCTGGAAGAGACCGAGAAGTTATTTGAGCATGATGGTCGTTACCTAGAAGCTCTACTTTATTCTGTATTGCCTGGTGGGACGTACGATCGTTTGCTTGGTGAAATGTCGCGTCGGCGGGCCAGTAAATTGATCGTTTCCTACGGAGGGCTGGATGAAAAACAGGATTAAGCGATTCATTGTTGGCACGTAGAGGAGAGAGTATGATGACATTCAGTGAGTGGATGCAGCAGGTAAATGTACACGTTTGGGGTGTTGCTGGCTTGTCCGCAGACGATCTCGCAGATCAGACGTGGCGGGATTGGTTTGATGATCAATACACGCCGCGAGAGGCGGCCCTGAAAGCGCTGGAGAACGAGGGATACAGTCAGGTGGAAGTAGATGGGTAAACAATGCCTCATGATTTTTGTGGATGGCGACAAGTTGATAGATTCTGTTCCATCGAACCGTACTATATCCTTGTCTACTATCGCTAATTATGCCCTGCTTGCCTTTGAGCGGTGGGTGGAAGTAGCCAGGATTACTTGGGTGATTCGTGAAGACGGTGAGTCAGGGTGAGGTAAAGAGAAAGTAGAGTTCATCTTCTCCTCCTTTTGTGTTGGTTCCGGGGGTGACGGACGGGGCCTGATCCCCCGGGCCAATGTTATTATAATTCAATGAAAGAGAAAGGAAAAGGGAAATGGCAGGCTTGATAGCACGGCAAATTTACGAACATTATTTTGGGTACGTAGAAGATCGTCGTTTTATGGTTGCCAAGAAGCGCGAGATCGACGCTTGGCTTGGCGAGGGTTACTGTGAAGGCGATTTTGAGGCCATGTCCCTCGATGACCTCATTTTGGAATGGGGTAAGATCGAGTCACAGACTTGGGGTAAACTAGCAGCACAGGCTGCCCTCATACCGGGACTGCGTCTGGCTCTGGAGGCGTTGTTGGAGGAGTACTGTGATCTAGTGCAATCGGAATTTTCAGTTTGTGTGAATCGAGACCCGTTCGTGATCGCGGCTCGGGCTGCTCTGAAAGCGCTGGAGAAATCACTATGACGTGTTCAGAGAGGGATGCTCTTAAAGCCAAGATATTTGCAGCAGTGGAGGGTAAGAACGTCAAGTTCATGGCCGCCGTGTTAGAGATTGCCGCAGAGCGTGATAAGCTGGTGGGTATCAATGCGCGGCTCTTGTCGGCGTTGGAGTTGTATGTTGCACTTGACAATGATCGTCGTACTGGTTGTGTCCTTTGGGATGAGGACTGGGCTGCGTGTTATCAACCGGCTACGGCCGCAATAGCAGAAGCGAGGGAGAAAGATGGAGTACCCAGGTGATTTAGTTCTGAGACCGGGCCGGCGTGTTTGCCGGACAAACTATGATATTAGGCCGATTTACGTAGGAGAAGGTTGGATGGAATATCGGTCGTGGGCCTGTGGGACACTGAGGGAAATCAAGGGTGATCGAGCAATCGTCGAGACCTTTTCTCTCGATACCAAAGAACTATGGGACCTGCCTTTATCTGCGTTGGAGGTTGCACACAAACAAGAGAACATGACAGATGCACAATATCTGTACGCACTCAAAACCCTGCGCGATCTTATTGCAGACGGTCTTAAGTTGGTGAAGGTAGACAGTACCGACATTGGTGATAGGTGGTCATACGTTAGTTGGGGCCTTCACGAGAATTGCAATCGTAATTTGAGATCGGAATCTCATCGGCCAGAGGTGTGGCCCATCGGGATGCCCTGTCGTCAGGAGCATCAACACTGTCCTCTCGATAAGGACAGGGGGCCACATCGAGGTTGCTTCTATCGGTGTCTGGCAATTCATCAAACTGATTTGAAGAGAGCTACAGCCCTGTTTTTGTACGACAGGGCCATAGAGAAAGCGAGGGAGGAATAATGGGACGGAAATTGGAGTGCGATAATTGCCACGAAGTTTTGGAGTACAAGAGTGCTCCTATATTTGGTGATCCTGCTCTGGGTGTGTCAGATGAGTGGCTTCAATGCCCTCGATGTCGCCGGCGCTATAACATAGGGTCCGGAAAGGAAAGGAAGTGATGGGTAATCACATACCAGCCACTCAGGCACTTAGGGCCTGGGAGAAGTTCAGAGAGAAAGCCGATCCGTTGTGTCACGTCATGATGCTTTGCGGGAGTTTACGCCGGGGCCAGCTCCTCGTCTCGGACGTGGATTGTGTCGTTAAGCCTATCATGGAAGACGGTACGATTCCGTTACACGAGTTCATCATGGAATTTGCAGACGAAGATCCGCCCCGGTGGGTTCTGGAACGCGAGGCTACGTATAAACGAAAGAACCAGAAGTTCGTGCGAGCGCCCTTGTACCCACTTGATCCCAAGAAGTCGCAAGCGTCCGTCAGGTTCTTCGTCGACGGTGTGCAGATCGACCTGTATGAATCTTGGTCGGAAGAAGACTTCTGGCCTCAGGTCGTTGTTCGGACAGGGCCAGCCCGTAGGAAAGGTATTTATGGGTCAGGGGATCCTGGCGCAATGCAGAATCCGGCATTGGCTACCAGGGCCTTACGTAGGGGCATGAAGCTGTCCATGTCGGGCCTGGGCCTCGTGAAAGACGGCGAGAAAGTTGGATGGGAGAGCGAGGAGTCGTTTTTCGAAGCGTTAGCCCTTCCTTATTGCCCACCAGAGCATCGTGACGATCCAGGATGGATAGCTTTGATTTGGTCGGGCGTAGAGTATCCACCCGGTTCTACTTATCCCGTAGAGGAGATATCATTGTGAAAGTAACGGTTAGTGTTATGGTTTTAGAAGGGATTGTTAAAGTTTACAGGACGGTTCTTGTAGAGGCAGAGCACGTAATCTTGTCGGCGATCTCTTTCCCTTGGGAACAGGTCTGTTCGGGTCTCGTCCAGACCGCGCTTAGGGAGAGTTGCCTTGTGCCACAGGAGGAAGGATAATGGAAAGAGAACCAAGACCATTGCCTCGTCCTAGCCCCTGGCCGGCACCGCCAATTCCACCGACTTGGCCCGGTCCATCACCGTTACCACCGGAGGCAAAATGTATTTGATCGTGAGGCACGATTCTGATCGGGATATCTGGATAGTGGATGAGGGTTTTCTTCCACTACTACCAGGTGGCGCAGATGTTTTCGAGTTGCAGATTTCAAATATAATGCCGTTGATAGGTGTGGCCTGCCCGTTTTGTGGGCATCGGTATTATTACGCTAACGAGAAGTCAGCAGGCCTTCTCCGTGAGTTTGGCTGTGGATGCAAAGAAAGCTTAAAGGGGGCAAGATAATGCGAGTAATAGGATATTCTATTGGTTTGTTTGTGGGAGGAATGACGTTAATAGTGGTGACAAATACCGGTATGCCCATATGGTTGACGACTGTCTTCAGCGCAACCTGTGGGGCTGCTGGTCTTCTTGTCGTGGAGATGGTTGAATGGGTTAGGGAGAGGATACAGAATGACAGAGACTCAGTTTCAATATGATGCAGGAATCGAATCAGTAGGGTTACGGCTGGCGGATCGGGGGAGTGATGACTTTCGGTTGAGCGTGATCGACGATTTGGAACTGGAGGTTTTGGACGAGGGCTATGTTAGCGTTTTTCAAAGCTGGCAAGAGTTGCGGGGTATGTGGCTTGCGTCTAAGGCCAGTCTGGATGCTGCGCAACAGAATTTAGCAGCAGTAGAAGCAGAGATACGTAAAGGCACTCAACCAGACGCGTATAAGGCCAGTTCTGCGGGTGAGCGCAAAGCCAGGTTTGATGATATTGTAAAAGCAAACCCCGATTATCAGGAAGCGATGAAGCGGCTTTTGACCAGCCAGTGGGACAAGACTACAATAGAGACGGACATCGAAAATGCCGAGAAAGAGTTGTCCCACATCAAAACACGTCTTAACTGGCGCACCTTCGTGCTTAGATTCTTGGGCACGGTTAAGCCCGTTTCCAGTCAGCAGATGGGATTGTGATCACTTCACCGGGATTCTATCAAATTCTCGGTGAGCACGCATGTGGTAAGACCCTGTTAGCAACCCTCTTGTCGAAAGATAAAAGAGTAGCCTGGGTCGTTACCGCACAAGAACATAGTCCAGGGCTGTGGCAAACGTTAGACTATCATCCTTCAGCCCTGGTTATGCTAGAGTCGGTATCGGCGGCGTTTGACGCCATGCAGCAGCTTCAATCATCGGTGGAAATGATTGTTCTCGACTCCTTAGCCTCACTCTCGACCAGAACTTCGATCATATCTACTGACATTACTGCCAACTTCTTTTTACCACGTGTACCCATTTTGGTCATCAATCAGGTACGATATCCTAAACCGCCAGGTGGTTACAAATGGCACAACGCCGTCATCACCGTGAATCTGCGGCTCATTCGCCGCCGACCGGCTCTCTATTCACGTATTGGATTGACGAATTATTGGCTTATATGGTGGCCGGATATTGGCCCTCAGATCCGCAAGTTGGAAGTGGGGGATCACTGTTGGCTACCGAAGGGGGTGTAAGGTGGAAACCCAGAAGGTGTTGGTAGGTAGCATTACGAGTACCAGCAGCGGTGCAACACAGGACGACACGAGGCTGGTTGAATTTGAGGCTGTGAATTTGGCCGAACATCGGCAGTTTGGCACGGGCAGGGCCGGTTGCCTAACTGAAACCAGGGGCACGACCGAACGGCTGTTCAGGTTGGGCGACGGGCAGTTGGCTGTTCACGTTGAGAACTGGTTACATTGGCAGGGTGAGGTGACAACCCACAGTCTACATGAGGTTACGGAGGTCGACCTGGGGCCGAACGGTGACTTCTGGCAACTGGGTACTGAGGGCGGTTTCTGTCGGTCGCTCAAATTTGATGAGGCCGTGACATCACGGGGAAGTTAATGAATTATAATGAGAGGAGTGTAATATGAGTAACACGAACCTGCTAGAATTGGCGAAGGGGAAAGGAAGCACGCCTTTTCTTAGCTGGTTCAGGCAACGGTTAGGCGATGCACGGATGGACCCGACCCGGCCTCTTTATCAGCCTGGAGAGACGTTTGAGATGATCGGGGTACATGCCAGGAGTTACCAGACCTGGGAACAGATAGAAGATTATCCTGTTCGTCAGCCGATTCGGTCTGGTGGTGCGAAGACCAGTGCGCGGTTATATACTCGACAACAGTTTGTGGACATCGCGTATTGGCATTTTCTGCGCAAGATCGCGGAGGAGGACGCCTCGGTACTGACGGTAAAAGACGTCGCAAAGAGGCTGTACCTCCCGACACCTGCTGTGATTCAGATGATGCGAGCGGGGACGATGCCGGGTACGGGCCAGAGCGTAGATAGGAAAGAGTTTGTTTCCTGGCTACATCAGAAGTTAGGAGCGTTAGCATGAGAGTAATGTTTCCAACCCTGCCTACAGTATCAGTCACAGGCAGGGTTCGTGACTACGAACCAGTAACATTTTCAACAGAGGGTATGACAGTTGAGGGCTTTTATATCGAGGTTGAGGGGGACGAGCTGTCCTCTGAGGTTTTTATCGAGGCTCTCAACAAGCTGCTAGAAATGTTGCAGGACGTCGTCATCAAGAATGTTAATCAAACTATTCAAAAACGGCTTAACCTGCCGTCTAGTTTATGAAAGGAATGAGAATGTCTACTTTTACGTACCAAACTCCCACGGCGGGGCCTGGCGGAGAGACGGATTACAAGGGTCTCTATAATCAGAAGATCGTCGTGCGGTACGGCGGTTTTCGCATGGAAAACGGTGTTCTATGGAAGAACAGACGACTTGATGATACTCGGATGTATTCTGAGCAGGATGGCAGGGTGATTAAGGTACGGGACGAGGATAATAAGTTGTTGAGTGTCCCTATTCCTGTACCACAAGAGAACACTCCGCAACTCTACATAAACCAGGTTCAACTGAACTTGATTGTAGTAAAGCCAGTGACTCACTTCGGTACCAGGCTCTCTCTTCGGCTGAAAGTTAAGGGCTTTGGCGTCACGTCGTCCGATGGGTTTGCTTTCACGTCTGATCGGACTGGGTTCATGCGTGCTGCGTTCGCACTTGGCTTTAACTGGCGTTTAGCAGATCGGGCGTCCGCGTATCATGATCCTCGGTACGTTTTGGATATCATGGAGGCGAACTGCACGACGCCCTTGACTGTTGACCAGATAGTCTTGGGTGTTTTCGATCCGATCTTCCGGAATGCCTTTGATGACGATGCCCGGTTAGTAGAAGGGCAGACCGGGGTTACTGACGCTTGGTTTCAATGGGATATGGCGGTTGGTTATCTCGATCCTATTCTTGATTCTGATGTTCTTAATCAAATCTGGAAAGAAGTCGAGGGTCATACGCCAGAGGAGGAGACGAAGCCAGAGGCAGCGAAGCCGGACACGCGCACCGTGGCGGGCCTGGGTAAGACCGTCGAGGAAGTCAAAACCGCTATCGCCGATGCCGTGGGAGGTAAGGGAGTGTCAACCTTGACAGGCGATCACAATATCGTCCCCAATCCCAGGGTGAACGAGGTTTACAATCTGATCCTCCAGAGCGAGCCCGGCTTCAAGAGCGGTGCAGGAATGCTTGGTCGGATCAAGGAATCGACTCTCGTTGCTGTTCACGAAACTCTCTTTCCCTCAGAGGAAAAGGAGCTAGAAGAAGAAGCGGCACTGTAAAGAATCGTGGTCAAGCCAGCGAGAACGGGTGTCATACAGTTGGGGCCTGAATCAACAGGGAAACGGCTGGCATCCTCCGGATACCGACCACGAAAATGGGTGCAGAGTATGGTTTAGCCATGCGTTGGCTGAATGAAGCCTATGTACCCGACCAAAAAGGCTGCGGCGGCGTGGCACTTATGCGCCGAAGGGTCGCTTCTAGTAGGTCAGCCCTAAACAAGTGACCAACAAAGGGAGTTCAAGTCGCTTCTTCCGCCAGAAAATGAATGGAAAACAAAACGACAGCCAGGTGAAAACTGGCCCGCAGCCTTCTTTATCAAAACAGAAAGGAAAGGAACAACATGACAAAACGAAGACCAAAACCCACTCCGAAACCGTTTAGACCCGGATTGGTCAAATCGCCCAAGAGACCTTCACACGGAGGGAAACCACGATCATGACAATGGCATATTGTCAGCGAAACTACAGAGGGGTGACAGGTAAACATGGCCGCCCTATAACAGCCTCGTTGCGGTCGTATTTTAAATTCAAACGAGCGCGTTTAGCCAGGCTCAAGCACCGGCTCATGTCCCGTGGCCGTCAGCGTCCTAAGTATAGGGCACGGTATTCTCACGGGACGGTCCGTGCGTGGCTTAGACCTCGATATGGGTCTCGGTAAATTAAGGAGTTTGTTACGAGTGAAAAGAAAAGAGAAGAAACAAAAGCCGGTTAAGAGGCCAACGAAACGGAAGCAATCAGGTCTCAAGACCCCTAAGAAGCGGCATGAAGGGTGGCTTCAACCTCGGAGAGGATAGGCCACCACAAGAAAAACACTAAAGGGAGATGGCTAAATGGGAATAGCAAAATGGTTAGGGTTGGAAGACGACGATGTGTCGTCGGGGAAACGCAAGACGAAGAAAAAGAGAAAAATACAGGACGATCGCGGAGTTCGCACCCGTTACATCGGCAAACAAGTCGTGCGCGGGAAGAGCAAACGTGGGCGGCGCGATTCAGATCTCCCTAAATTCTGCACCGACGACCACACAGGGAAGGTGAAGGTTCGGGGCAAAACCATTAAGTACATCAATGGCAAAAAGGTAGGATGAGATGTTTTTAGTAAGCTGTCCGGGTTGTGGGGCTCCCATGGGCCTTGAGCGCACCTCGAAGGGGAATGAACTCGTTTGCCCCAACTGTGGTAAACGTGTATCCGTATGATATTCACGGGTGGGAGGTAAAAGCCCCACCCGTGGCATGAAAGAAGGAGAAATGAATTCCAGAACGAAGTTACGAAAACGGATTCATGATCTAAAGGGTATAATTGATGCCTATGAAAGAAGTGGGCACAAGAAAATAGTACGATGGTTGCGCAGTGACTTGCGGAAGTTGGAAAATAATTTGGTTTTAGCTCCGAAGGAAAAGGACGATGGGTGGCGATTTTCGTGGGTTGGATGGGTTAGATAGAGATGGATGAGCTATTTGGTTTTCTTTCTGTAGATGAATTAGCAGCCGCTATAGCGGCCTGGCGAGAGATGGAGAAGCGGGCGAGGAATGTTTTAGAGAGCGATGATTATTCTTCCGTCGTACACTGGGTTTTGCCGTCATACCTACGGTGGATTTTAGAACCCCTCGATGCACTGGATAACGCGGCAGGGTTGAGGGCTGTGATGAAGGCTGTGGAGGAGTTATGATTAACCAGTTGAAAGAAGAAGCAATACTCTTGTGTTCCGTGCTTAGTCGAGAGAAGCACAGAGAGATAACTAAGCGAGATGTGTACGGCCAGCCGGATGAAGAACACATTGCTCGATTAGACCGTCTTTGGCGTAAGGCGTCAGACCGGTGGCGGAGGAGGGCCGCACATGATTAGACAGCTTTTTCGATGGTTACGTTGGCTGAGAGACGGTAGCCCAATTATCACCTATCAGGGACATCGCTGTGGTTGTTGTGGGGCATGGACCGACGAAGAATATACCATACCAGCATATAAGTCTTGTGGTGAATGGTGGGATACCTGGGGGCTTTGTCCTCAGTGTGTGGAGGAGTTATGAGTCTGTCTACGAGTGAGCAGTTGTATGAAGCGTATGCTGCTGCATACGAGCGTTCGCAGGTGATATGGTATGCATGTATTGACAGAGGAATGACGTTGGCAGAGGTTGATATTGATGATGTCTATTGTGAGGCAGCCACAGATTGCGAACGGGCCTACTCGAATTGGGTAAATGTAAAAATGAAGGGGTATGGTTATGCCTAACACAGATGAACAACTGAGAGAAGAAGCGAAGGCTCTCTGTAATAGTTTATATCTCGCTTACCGAGCTGCGCCAATTCTAGACAGGCTTCGTCGTTTGTGGCTGAAGTCACTCGATAGATATTGGAGGAGAGCAGATTGTGCCTAACCCGCTTAGTCTCATTATTAAGACATTCCAGTCGGAATTGTTAGATAAGTACAACATCAAGGTTAAGATTTGGGGTACTAATGGGCAAGGAAAGGCTCTCGGTGGCGCGAAGGATTTGTTGGCGACCTGTGGTGACGTAGAAATGGCCTGTGCCGTCGTACGCCGGTGGTTATCTTCTAAATGGGAACGGCAAAACGCCTGTCATCTTTATCGCTGTGCCCAAGTCGCAACCGAGCATATGATAGCCATACAGGAAGCGAACCAACAACCTGATTATGCCTGGGTTAGGACAGAGCAACCGAGAGTAACTGGATGGGAGAGTAGAAATGTCCGAAGTGAATAGGTGGAGATTGGGGTTATTGCTCTTGGTGTTGATTTTTGAGATTGGTTACCTACTGGGTTTTCTAGGTATGTTTCTTTACGGAGTAGTGGCCTCGATTGGTTTTGTGCTTTTTACACATGAGAAAACAAAATGAACTGTTACTGTAATGGTCTGGATTTAGATTGTCCTATTTGTCGGGGTACGGGACAGTTACCGGATTGTAAGACTTGTGGTGGGCTACGGTGGGTAGCGGAACAGGTTGCAGACAACGAGTACGAGGAAAGACCATGTCCCAGGTGTGCCTACAAAGCGTATGCCACACTTGGTATAGATACGGGTCTTACACGAGAGATGAAAGGTTGGACGTTTGCTAACATGGTCAAAGGTTATCCTGAGTTGAACGAGATAGCAGAGGCCATAAAGAAGATGATAGCCCGAAAGCGTGGCTGGATCGTCATGACGACCCATTCGGGACCGGGTAAGAGTTATCTTCTCGCCTGTGCCGTCAACGCTGCTCCAGAGGCTGGTATCATCGCAAAGTATACCCAGTACACCTCGCTCATGACGGACTTCACCGAGGCCATAATGGGTCGACACAAGAAGACTTACCCTGCACTTATGCGGGAGTATACGTCTCTCGGTCTTTTGGCACTGGACGAGGTAGGCGAGGGGACTTTGACAGATTTTAAGTTGGCGACGTTTAGGGAATTGTTGGTTGCTCGGAGTGATATCGCCGGTTGGACGCCTACCTTATTCGCAACCAACAAAGACCCTGAGTTTTTTAGGCGAGAGATGTTCTGGTTGCACGATCGGTTCCACGATTCTGAAGTGCAGCGGTTTAACTTAGCAACTGTGCCGTCACTGAGAGGGAGGTTATAGATGAAGGTAATTATTAGACAAGTTGTTGAAGGTCGAGTAGAGAAGGCAATGCAATTTGAATACGAACCCTATGATATCCTGATTGAGATTGGTGAACAGTGTTTTCGGATTGCTCAGGGAGGTTTAGCTTTGAGAGTGGGAGCAATGGCCGGGAGAATAGTTATCTCTCCCAGTTCTTCAAATACAGTGCTTGTGACGGAAGTTAAGTGATATGCTGTTATTTGATAAAGAGGCGGAGAAACTATACCTCACTGCTTTCATAGCAGGTAGGATAGATACAATTCTACCCCTCATGTGCACAGACTTGAATCGGGTCATTGCCACTGTGTTGTCAGAGGGTAGACCGGAATCAGAGGCCAACCTATCACTGGCCTTGGGCAAACACGGAGTAAATATAAGTGTAGCTTCCCTGTTTGATGCATCAGTTTTACCAGAGGACGCACAACTAGATCAACTGGTCGAGGGTCTGTCTACGTTAGCTGTGAGGCGTGGTGTGCGTGGGGTGAGTGATAGTTTAGTAAAACTTACTCAAGACCCGACCGTTACCGGAGTTGATCTACGGTTACAGGCAGAACAGATGTTGGAAAGCGCATTTACTCCCCTCGATCAGGTCATGCTAGATGACGTGACGGAGAGAACGAAAGAGTGGTTTCTTCGTCATCTGGCCGGGATAAAGGACAGGCATGGTGATCAGACCTATTACTTGTCGTGGGCGCCTCTCATGGGTAAGATAATAGGGCCACTGGGTCGAGACACCATGTTGGTCATTGCGGGTTACACCTCGTATGGAAAGACAATTTGGTCTACTAGGATAGCCTTAGATTTGGCTCAACAAGGGGCCAGAGTTATTACCTGTAGCCCGGATATGGGGCCGAGGAAACTTTGGATGCGGTTTATTAGTGCGCTTTCGGGATTACCCTATTCGAAGATAGACCGGCACTCTACAGAGCATCCAACCCTCACTAAGTGGGAGATAGATAAGCTCATGGCAGCCCACGAGATGATGGGGCAATTGGAAATTCGTGTTGAGAGGACGAACATCGTCCCCGAACTCGTTGGCAATGCTAAACGGTACGGGGCAGATGCCCTGTTCGTAGACTACGCTTCCCTGTTCCGTATGCCGAGTTTGCCGGGTGCCGAGGGCGTCAACTACGAACAGATAGCCGCGTCCTGTTTACAGTTTGCGGCTCTCACTAACGAGATGTTGGTCGTCGTGGCCTCGCAAGTTCACGGCACGACACCGGATCTTTACGCACTGGAATGGGGTAAACAACTACCAAATAGGGCAGACATCGTAGTATGGCTTGATAGAGATAAAGAACGTGGCATAACCAAAGTTCACGTTCTGAAGAATCGGGGCGGCCCTTTGGGGCAAGTGCCGTATTATGTTCTACAGCCGAGTATGCAACCGATTGAGTTGATGGTTAAGGTTGAGGGATACTCACTATAGAAAGGGCAGAAAATGAGTTTGACGTCGGGAATGAAAGAAGCCCTCGTGGCAGTAGCTTATGGAGTTCGTAAGTACGCGGATGGTTACAGGTCTGTCGAGACCGGAGAGAGGGTAGATGGTCGTAGCTTGGAAGCATTGCGTACTCGTGGTCTCGTCGGTTGGGAGACCATTGGTGGTTATAGTCCGTATATCAATTTGGAGATGACCGAAGCAGGGGACAAATTATTCGAGGAAGAACTGAGGTACGAGGAGGCAAAATGACAGCAGCACAAGCGAAACGGATAGCGGTACTTTTGCGTGATATGGCAACGAGTCTGCCATATACGTTATGGTCTCAGGGACTCCGCACTGAGTGTTATACTTTGGCGGAAGTGATGGATAGAGAGGCAGAGCAGATTCCAGTGTCGCTCGAGAGTTGGTGGACAGGATGATTGAACTCATAAAAGATATATGGGAGATACATCAACTGGCGGTTCCAAATCTTTACGCCATTTGCATAACTACTAACGGCTGCGTAAAGAGAGACGGCAGAGCAGTCATGGGTAAAGGTGTTGCTGCTTGGGCTACTCTTCATCTTCCTGGCATAGATAGGGATTTGGGTCGTGCATTGTTACAGGACGGCAACAGGGTGCGGATTCTCAGAGCGGGCGTAATAGCCTTTCCGGTTAAGCCGACTCACGGTATTAGTGACGGACAGAACGTCGTCCGAGGTCAGCAGTATAGATATATCAGAGGCTCTACTGTTCCAGGATGGGCCATGAAGGCATCGTTAGAGATCATAGAACGTTCCTTGAGAGAACTAGAGGAACTGCAAATGTGGGAGCAGTGGGTGAGGGTCTATTTGCCGCGTCCTGGGTGTGGGGCCGGTGAGTTAGATTGGGAGACGGTAAGGCCGCTCTGTGAACCATACGGAGATTGGCTGACAGTTGTTACTCTTTAGGAGGGAATGATGCTTGTAGAAAAGCAATTGGTGGAAGATCTTGTGGAGCACAACGCTTGTATGCCGGGCTACGAATGCGTTAAGTGTGGTATAGAGTGGCAGGCAAATGAGATGTTAGAGGAAGAAGGTCCGATAGTATGCTCTGGGTGCGGTGAGATAGCAGACGTTGAGATTGAGGGTATTGGTGACTTACGAGAAGATCAGTTGGGTAAAGAATTAGGTAAGTATTCTTGGTGTGCTAACTGCCTAGCCTTGACTCTCAATGTACCGGGGATAACCTATGGATCTAAGCCCTTAAGTGAATATCGGGAAGGAAAGCAGGTTATTATAACACACGAGAACAAGGCCGAATTATTCTTTGCTTGTGCTGAGTGTGGCAAAGAGCAATTTTGGACATGGTTTTATTGTTGTCCTCGATGTGACGCAGCAAGTCATTATTTTGTCGAGGCAACAGAACCAGTATATAATTCTGGTGCCGCTATGGAGTTTGGCGGCAATCCTGTAGACTGGAGCGAACACTGGAAGTGTAGGGTGTGTGGGATGCTCTACTGGATTGGAAACGCGAATTATTAGGAGTCCATAATGGATATGCGGACGATGGTACAGAGGCTGTGGGGGCCACCCCGCAGTAGGTCAGATGAGATAGCCTGGTACGTCTGCCCAAGACATGAGGATACTACGCCCTCGTGTGCTATCTATTACGATCACCTACATTGCTTCTCCTGTGGTTGGCACGTTTATCCTGTGTCGTTTCTCATTCAAGAGCAGGGTTATTCTAAAGCAGCAGCCCTAACTATTTTGGGTGATAGATATACCTGGACCAGGAAGATACTTAAATTCGAGACACCGCTCCCCCCAAGTTTACAATGGCAGGAAGAGCTTGCTCCTCACCTGTGCCGTGCGGCACAGGGTATAACGAAGAGTAAGCGTGCTCTTGTTTGGTTAGATCGGCGCGGTATAACGCTAGAAGTGATGCAAGAGTACAGTTTTGGCTGGCAGCAAGATTGGGTGAAGCTCAGTTTTGATTCGTGGCTGGCTGAGGGGTTGGTCATACCTGTGTATAAAGACGGGGCCTTGTGGTCGGTTACGGTCCGTACCGTATCTGGTAGACCGAGGTATCTGAGGGTTAAACAAGGTGCAAAGTCGGTGTTATTCGGGCTCGGTCAGCTTCAAGGACACGATATCTTAGTTCTTACGGAGTCGGAGCTAGACGCCCTTACCGTGAGGTCTATCGTTCCTGGCGTGGATGTATTAGCCATGCGGGGTGTAAAGAATAAGTTGAAAGGATGGGAGGTATATTTTATGTCTTACAGTAGAGTCATTATCTGTTTCGATGGTGACGACGCAGGTCAAGTGGCCGCCTCGATCTTGTTGGAAGAAAACCCCCGTTGGGAGAACAGAGAGCCGCCAGAGGGTAAGGATATTGGTAATTTGGTAGTAGAGTGGCCGGTTCCTAAGTTAAGGGATTGGTTATTGTTAGGGTTATCACTTTAGGAGGAGAAAATGTCAGCAGATCGGTGGGCACTGTGCCCGAAGTGTATGGAGCAGGCACGGGCTGCGGAAGCAGCATTGATGCAAAAGATACAGCAAGGGTATGGTGAGATTTCTGAAGCAGAGTACCATGTTCTGTTGGAGGAATTGCAGGAAATGGATCAATTGCCAGATCGTAATTTGAGGGAGGATTGGGAGTTAGGTATTCGGGATGGTGTATTTAAGGTTTCTTATTATGCTCAATGTATGGAGTGTGCTTTTGTCAAGGAATTTACACATCGGGAGGAACTGTGATAGATTACGACCGCATCAGAAAGGCGTTAGTGGAAGCGTTCCTAGCCGGGGTATGGTATGGGACTGCCAAGCGTCCTGGATTGCAGGCTGAACTTGTAGCTAGAGTTAAGATGCAAGAAATCCTCCAGGACGACGATATTATCACGAAGAAGATGCTTGGGAGGGGATTGTGACAGATTATGAGGGTATCAGGAGGATCATCAAGGATGCTTTTCTGGCGGGTGTGTGGTTGGGGCAGACACGTGGTGAACTTTGGCCGGAGATAGCGCAGCGTCGGCAGGCCGACATTACGGCAACGAGCAAGATGCAGGAACTGGTTGCTCTGGTAGATATTTATTTCGAGGACGGGAGAATCGTACAGGAACGATGTGAAGGCGAATAGGGTTTGGTTTGCGGAATATAATAGAGCGGAGAAAGACGTCCGGGGCCCGGATCCAAAGGTAATTCACAAACATGCCTTGAAGTGCGCGCATGAGGAACGTAGAAAGTATTTGAGGGAGAAACATGGTAAGTCTGAGTGACAATGGGGACGGTACGTTTGAGTTTAAAACACCCTACAATTATGAAGCGAAGGAAGCACTCAAGAGAGCTATTCCTGCTCCTAGTCGTAGGTGGGATGGTGGAGTGAAGAGTTGGTTTGTTAGTCCGGCTTACGGGTCTGCTTGTGTTAAGATAGCGTTGGATTATTATGGAGCTAACATTGGCATTCCTAATTTGGAAGCCGTGTGCCGCGCGGCACAGAACATAACGTTTAGAATGATGTACCTTGGAACCGTCAAAGAGCGGCAAGACGGGTCTAAGACGGCCTATGGATGGGTTAACGACTGGGATTTACTTTTCCCTTTAGACGTGTTACGTGACTGGTTTGGTGGGGTTTCGACTAAGGCGACTACGTATTATAACGTTCTTGGTGTGGCTAAAGACGTGCCCGGCGTCGAGATACGCAGGGCGTTTCGTAGGGCAGCGAGGACCTGGCATCCGGATATTTGTCGAGAACCGGGTGCGACGGAACAGTTTAAGCTCATCAACGAGGCCAATCGAGTTCTTTCAGATCCGTTGCAGCGCCGGCAGTACGATGCTGGCATAGCGATGGGTTTGCTGAACAATCAGGTGCGCAGCGCGTTTGAGCAGAGTGGCGATATATGGCGTCCTCCCGTCCGGTGCGGTAATTTGACCTTAGAAGTCCTCACCAGCTTGGGTACAACTAGAGCTAAGTATCAGGTTCAGAAAATATTGGATTGGACTGACATAACCAACAGTCGGGGTCGGGTCTTGGTGACTTACTGGAGAGGCGATAGCTTTCGCGAGGAGTGGACATGAACCAGCTAGTGGTGAGGCCCGTAGAGGGTAGCTTGACCGAAGAAAGCAGGAGAACGGGCAGGAGTCTCGATAAGCTGTTCATGGGTGTTGAGATTCTTTTGGTCGTAGATCAGTCCGGCAGCATGAGTACCAGAGATGGTCTTGAGAGCCGTAGCAGGTACGATCAAGCAGACGAGGAATTAAGGAAACTACAATGTAAATATCCAGGTAAGTGCGGGGTCGTCGCCTTCAGCAGTAGGGTTCAGTTCTGCCCATCAGGGGTTCCGGTTCGGTTTGGCGGCGGGACCAACATGGCAAAAGCGCTTGAATTCATCAAGCCGATGGACGGGTTGGGCAAGACAATATTTCTCATCTCCGATGGATTGCCTGACTCAGAGTTTGCGACGATAGAGATGGCCCGGATGTTTAAGACGTCGATAAATACGGTATTTATCGGCAACAGCGGTACGGGCAAGGCGTTTTTGGAGAGACTGGCCAGGATCGTCGGTGGTAAATCGGGTGCTGGTGCTACCCCTGGTCTTTTGGCCGACGCTGTAGAGCAAATACTAGAGTTAACGGAAGGAGTGATTTCGTTGTGAAGAAGACAAAAGAGATAGCTCTAATTCAGGCTCAGTGCGCTGATTTGAGAGAGCTTCAAGTAGCACTTAGTCAGATGGTACGACCTGGGGTGATGCTGGCCCAGGTGTTTCCCGATCAAGCGCTGATGCGGGTTAGGGTGTTCGATCATTCGATCTATTTGAAATTGGCGAAGGTATTACCACCAGTGGAGGACCAATGAGGGTAAACTTAACATCAGAACAGAGTGCTGAATTGAGGGACCTGCAAACAGATTTATTGCGGGTGAATAGTAATAGATTTGGCGAATGGGCGGTTATGTTGGCCTATGTTGGTGAAGGCTCGATGAAAGTGAAGATATTCGATAATCCCGCAGCCAGGGCGATGGCTCAAGTCATGGAGGATGAACTGAATGCATATTGTAACAAGTGTAAGAAAGTGACCGCGCAATATATGCGTGGTCGTTTCCGTGTTTGCGGCAAATGTGGCCGCAAAGTGACAGTTAAGTAAGTGGAGGTATTAGCGTGAGTTGTAAGACAGATATGATCAGGTGGATTGAGGTCCGGAAGCTATTTTGGCCTTGCCCGAAGTGTGGGATTATGGTAGGCCGTTGGTCGTAGATGCACTTAGTATATGGAGGTATTTACAATGAAATGCGATGACAGATTTTTCATGTTCGTGCTGGCGATATTGACTATCTCCCTCCTTCTTCTCGCAGTCCTTACCGCCATATTTTCGCCTGTTCTAAACTCCTCGGCGCAGGATGTGACGCCAATCCCAAGGCCGACCGCCCTTCCTGAGGAATACCTTGGTTACTTGCCCTTTGTTTCCAAGCAGTTGGTGCCTACAGCCACGCCAATCTTCAGGCCAACAGCGTTGTCAACCAGCATGCCGACCGCTACGCCTACACTACTTCTAGCGATGGTAGGAAGTTATTATTCACAACCTATGATACAATATGGAGGTATTTACAATGAAACGCAGACTATTGCTTGTATTGACTGTGTTCCTCATAGTTGCTGGTTTGATAGTTTCTGCTGTGCCGGATTCCGATAAGGTTGAGACCTTGATTGCTATCGAGCAAAGCTGGCTATCTGAATCTGACGACCATGTTGGTAAGGCCGATGAACTGGCTAATGGACGGAAGTGTTGGCGGGTAGAGAAGTTTGACTTTCACGGGCAGCTAATGTGGCAGGCTTGGCGATGTGCCGTATTAGAAGGTCCATCAATCGGTACAATTCAATGGGAATGGAGAAGCCCTTAAATGAAACGTCTTGGTATAGCACTTTGTATCCTACTTGCATACAGCATGATGGATGTATTACTAACGATGGTTGGTCTTAATCTTGGTTTGCGCGAGAGTAGCCCAATTGCTGTACTGTTTATAGATAGTATCGGCATTGTAATAGGGTTGATGGTACATCTTGCTATAACAGCCGTGTTATTCGCAGCAATCCTCGCAGCATTGTGGTGGGTAGAGAAACACTTACTAAGGACAAAGCACATTACGCGCACCGCTGTTTCGTTAATTACAGTATTCTATATCTTCGTGCTTACTAACAACCTATACATGATTTGGAGGTGTGTGTGATGTCTTACGTAGTAGGGTTCAAGCCGAAAGGTGGAGGGTGGGTGTATCTACTTGGATTTACCCCTAGTGGTTGTTGTGCATTAGATTGGACAGACGATAAGCTCTGTGCTCGTAAGATGACACAGGACGAAGCAGATCAGGTTGTTTTGGAATTAGGGGTGGGGTATGTTGCAGAGTTTGTAGAGGCTTCAGGGGTAGCAACAGAATGAAGATAGCGCATTTTGGCGATTCACATCTGACGTATCGTCAGTACAATCTTGCTTGTAGAGAACAAGACTTTCGCGACGCATTTCTCGCAACCTGCAAATATATCCAGCAGGGCCAGGTAGACCTCGTGCTCTTCGTCGGTGATCTGTTCCATGCCCGTGACATTAAGCGGTCGGAATATTCTGTTGCGAGAGAGGGTCTTGCTCTGCTAGATAACGTCGTTGTCATACCAGGCAACCACGACAAAGCTCTCTTTTCCAAGGAAGGTCTTTGGTTACACCAATTGGCCGACGAAGGGTTGCTTACTCTCTTGGGCGCGAACGGTGAGAAAGCACAGTATTTTGAGTTAGACGAAGTGCGTATCATCGGAGTTCCTTATCTCGGTTGGCAGATACGGGATGAACTCATAGATTTGGCGAACACCATGCCGAAAGTCAGCAAGCCTACCGTGCTCATGTTACACGTGGGTATTACTGACATCATGCCCGGCTTTCCTGGTGTTATGGGGGCAGCAGAGTTACGGGCGTTGTTTCAGGGCAAAGTAGACTACATTGCTGTGGGACATTATCACGTCCCCTGGAACGATGGATTGATCTACTCATCGGGCAGTTTAGAGAGGACAATGATAGATCAGTTTGCTGGTGGTGTTTGGTTTTTCGATACTACGTCACCTGAGACACGAGAGTTTGTTCCCATTACGGAATATTATGATCCTCGGCCATTTCACGATATTATCGTGAAGGACATAGGTGGTGTGAAAGCAAGCAGGTTAGACTTGAGAGCCAGTATAACGAGGTTTAATTTCTCTGAACGAGTGCCCAGTTTGTTCGCAATTCAAGAAGCATTAGGAGATAATCAGCCTCGTAAGATTCTGGTTGCGAGCCGGGTTGGTATGTCGGATGTAACCGTCGATCTGAGTGACGTGGCTGACGTCGAGAGACACATCTTCGAGGAGCTAATGCCGGGCTACGCCGAACAAGTCCAGGAGGTTTTAGCGTTGGTGATGACAGAACCATTAGCAGTTGTGGATTTGATTTCGACGTTTTTGGACGATCGTGAGGGAATGACATTGTGAGAATCGAGAGAGTGAAGTTAAGTAATGTTAGGTGTCACGCCGAATTTGAGGCGACCTTCGCCCCTGGTGTGGTTTTACTTCTTGGCCCAAATGGGATCGGTAAGACGTCAGTTTTACAAGGGATAGCCTGGGCGCTCTTTGACTGGCTTCCCGTCAAACATGGGGACTTTATCAGACGCGGTGCTAAACGCGCATCGGTTGAGGTTGACTTCTCACACGATGGCAAGAGTTGGCGGGTCACTCGTTCCACCAAACGCGGCCTGGACGTGCAGGAGCAGGTAGGTTCCGACTACTTATCCGTTGCTCAGGGGGTTAAGAACTCTAGAGTCGTCATCTGTGAAGCTCTAGGCCTCAACCAGGCCCAGGTACTCTCTGCTCTTTATCGTGATGCGGTAGGGGGCAGGCAAGGTAGTGTCATGGATGGGTTTGAGTTAGCGTCCAAGAGCAGACAAGATTACTGGGGCAAGATTCTTCACCTCGACCGGTATCGGCAGGCGTATCAGAAGTTGCGTGAGCCGGTCGCAATGCTGGATCGTAAGCGCGGTGATGCCCATGCTACGATCATAGCCTGCAAGATAAATCTGGAAGCACTTGGTGTTGGGCAGGAGAATAACGTCGAAGAGACCCTGGTTGATGTACAGGAGCGGGCCTGCAATCTGACTCTTACCTTGTACGAAATGAATCAATTTTACCAAGATCAGGGTGAAGCCCTTGCTGCTGTACAGCGTCGTGAAGCATTAGCGGTGCAAGCCAGTCAGAGAATTGCTAGTCTGGATTGTCAGATAGAGAGCTTGGGTGTTAGCCTGACTTTCGCAGATTTGGCCGAGAAGACTTATGGTGAGAAGATGCCGGCGCTGAAGGAAGAACTCGAAGAAATCGTAATAGATTCCGAGTTAGAGGCAAGTCACAATGCCCTTCTTCAAGAGAAAGCAGCGTTGGTTGCCACGATTCAGGTAGAAGAAAAGACCCGTATTCGGTACAGGGATGCGTACAGTGAGGCGTGTGTTCAGTCAGAGGGGCATAATGAAGCGACCGCCGAACTCCGGCGAATAACTCGCTATCAAGGGATTTTGGATATCCGTGAAGTTGAGCTTCTAGGTGAGTTAGACAGTGTGGTCTCGCCACACTTGTTACCGGAGGAGGAAGGACCTTGCCCGGTGTGTGAGAGGCATATTTCGACACAGATGATACTCGATCTGGCAGATGCGAACAAGGCCAGGGCTGAGGCAAGACAGAGAATAGAGAAATACATTGACAGGGTTAGGCACTGGCGTGGTATTTACATAGAGCGGGCGCAAAGAGCCAATGCGTTAACACTTCTCGCAAAGGACTTGTGGGAGAAAGAGGCTGCTAGAGCCATGCAGGATGCGCTCGTTGCCCGGTTAGAGACCGAGTACGAGGGGGTGGTAGCGCGAACCTCGAAGTGCGATGGAGAAGTACACCGTCAACGGAAAGTAGAGAAGCGGATACGTGAGCTTGAGATAGCCATAGCAGCGTTAGAGGCCAGTTACGAGCCCGGTCGGGCAGAGAAACTACGCCAGCAGTTGACGGGTTTGCAGACAGAGAAAGACGGTATAGTCGTTGACCCGCCAACGTCTGAAGAGCTACAGGTGGCCCGTCTCGCCGTCGTAGAAGCCAGCGAAGCCGTAGACAAAGTTCGGGATGCGTTAGAGAGAGTACGGGTAGAATGCGACAGGCTCATTCGCGCCCGAGACGTTCGAGTTGTATTGGTGAAGGCTCAGGCGGAAGAAGATTACTATGCTCGTCGCTGGTCGTTCTTATCCCGGATAAGGACTGTGATCCGTGAGGCAGGCCCTTATATAGCAGAAGGCACTGTTAAACAAGTGGCTGTTATAGCTCAGGAGATATGGCAGTCCTTTGGCAAGAGTGAACAGCTTGCTTGGGCGGGTGACTACGAGTTATCACTCGGGGATCGTTCGTTTACGCTCTTGTCGGGTGGTGAGAAAGTTGCAGCGGCCCTCGCTATCAGGCTGGCAATTGCCCAGTTTACCGCCGATTTGAAATGGATTTGCTTGGATGAGCCTACCGCAAGCCTGGATACACAGACCAGAATGGCGTTAGCGGAGATCATATCCAGGTTACCGTTAGAGCAAGTGATCGTCGTCAGTCACGACGATACGTTCACCTCGTGCGCAGATCAAGTGATTGATCTGAGCGTTAGTCTTTAGGAGGAAAGTGATGGATAAGATAGTTTGTCCGGGCTGTGGTTGGACGGGAGAGATCGTGGACTTGAAAGTCGGGGCTTGTCCACAGTGTGAGTACGAGAATGGTATGCCACCGAATAGGCTACTTACGTTGACTGAGATAATGGAAACCGATGAAAGCGAATATTACGATGTTCGCTTAGACCTGTTCTTAACCTCAGTCATTCGGGTGATAGGGTTTGAGGAGGAAGCATGTCAACTATAACCATCAAGGAGTGTAATCTTTGTGATACACGTAGTTCCGTAGAGGAGACATTTGAGCACATTGGAGATATTGACGTATGTCGTCACTGCCTCGATGTATTGGGGAGAGCCGTACAGCACAACCTCATTATCTTTAGCCCCTTTTGGAAGGTTAAATAATGGAAATAACTAAGAGGGTGACAGTAACAATAGCGGACAAGGAGTTGGTTGGGCTCGTCGTTAAAGCCCTTTATCCTCCAGCAATGGGGGTTGCGGGGTGTGAGAGGACGTTGTATAGGGCGTTGGCACATCTGGTGGGTATGGCGGATGTAGAGGCGGTGAAAGAAGCAAATCGTTTGGCAAAGTATTCACCGCACGAACCGTCGATTACCACACGTGAATTTCGTGTGTGGTTACCGCAAGTCTTGTCAGCCGCATTTGCGAAGTTGTTGGGAGGAGAAGATGAACTGGGGTGATAGAGCCTTCTTTGGTATTACAAAGCGGGCCAGTCTTTTAGGTTCTCGTGAATGGCTAAAGGCCTGGTACAGTTTCGCAGAGATGCAGAGCTTACCGTGTTTGTATGAAGGCGAACTCATGCCCTGGCAGTGGTTTGTAGATCAGGTAGAGAGCGTGGATTATCTGGACGAGATAGATACTGTTCACGTCTTGAATTTAGCAGTAGCAGCAGTAGAAGATGATTTGTTGTGTGAGCCGTATATACAATTGCGATTTGAGTACTTGCTGGAGATATGGTTGGTAGGCAATGATTTGGAGTGCGTTCAGCGATGGAACGAGGTAAGCATGGATTTGGATCCAGGATACAGGCCGATACAGAGGGAAGTGCTCATGAGTTTGTAATAGCAGAAAGGGAAGGTAGATGAGCTTAGAAGCAGAGCAGGCAATTCGCATGGTCTTTTTTGATACAACTGTATCACCCGAGCATACACTTTACCGCCTTGAGGCGTTGCGTGATGAGCTAGGCAAGCTCATTGACGTAATTGAATGGGAAATCGAGGAAGAAATCATACGGAAAGGGAAAGAGATATGTGGTTAGTAGGATATTTTATAGGTGTCGTGGTGGGAGTGGTAGCATATTCGGTGACAGACGACGCGCTTCCAGCAGTGATAGTATTGCGCGTCATGGCGGTGTTATTAGGTGGTATGATCGTAGTTGCTGCTTATGCAGCGTGGGAGGAGAAGCGATGAGAGCGACGTTTAGTATCGAGGACGACAAACTTCGTCTCTATCTCGAAGGCGAGTGGTTGGAAAGACCGGTCTATGATCGGATTTGCGGCCCCGCCTCCAAGAACGGGCACGGATTCTCCAGGCCGGGTACGGGTGGGTTCGTAAGTGCAGTTTGGTCGCCGGCACGTGAGGATCTTTTGTTAGAATTCGTAGACGAGATCGAGGACGAAGACGTGACCGCTGAAGAACGGGCCGAGCAGAAAGCAGGGCGTCTTGGTGAGTACAGTGATAATGCACAGGCCAGGGGTGAAGCCGCTTATCGAAGAAGCAAAGACCTGACCGAGGGCATTCCCTTTGGGCAACCTATCTTGGTTGGTCATCACTCGGAGAAACGGCATAGGAGTACCATTAAGAAAGCGCAAGCAGCTGCTACCCGGTCGGTGAGAGAGCTAGAGAAAGTAGAGTATTGGGAGTGGCGGGCAAAAGGGGTGCTTCGTCATGCGAGAGTCAGGTACGGGCCAACTACCGTTTACAACCGAATCAAGAAATACGAGGCTGATATTAGACGGTGGGAGAAAGACAATCTGTCCGGCAGTAATATAGACACGTGGATTAAACAAGAGAATCCCGATGATGCGGTATACGAGAAGAAGAAAGCCGTAGGCCTTGCGTACCGTCAACGACTGATAGATCATCGTCAGTTACAGATAGCCTATTGGGAAGTTATTTACGAAGAAATAGGAGGTGTGCCGGCAGATAAGTTTGTTCTTGAGAAAGGTGGCTTTGTAAAGCGGTGGGGATCGTGGGTAGGTCCGATCGTTCGGATCACTCGGCGAAAGGGTCAGATTACGAGTGTTACCGTAGGAGAAGCGAGTGGGTACAACAACGTGGTAAAATACGTCGATATTCAGGGCTATCGAGGTCCAGAGGAGGTAAAATGTCAGAGAAGCCGCTGTACGGTTCAATGACGATTCTGTTTTATGCCGATGACGTACCGGGGAAGATGCTGGATGAACAAGCAGAGGCTAAGGAAAGAGAGTTTCAGCGGATTCAGTTTAGGATGAAGGAGTTGTTAGCGATGCTTTCTTTGGAAGAGAATTGGGATTGGAAGTTTCCTTTTCAGGAGGCGCAATGGTAGACGTAGCTGAAGTCTTAGCCGAAGTTAGGGACTTAGAACAGAGCTTGAAAGATACTACGTTCGTCAGGGGTGGGATAGACTTCATCCCAACCCCACCACAGATAGCGTTGGAGATGGTTGCTCATTTGGACTTACGTGGTGGTGAGACTATTCTGGAACCATCGGCTGGATTGGGAGCGCTGATAGACGCGATACTGGAATTGCGCAGTGATGTGCATGTTGCGGCGATAGAATTGAACTACAATGCTTGTCAAGTGATGCGAAACAAGTATGCTCGTGAAGTTCAGGTTACTGTTTATCAGGCGGGTTTTATGGAGGGAGTATGGAGGGAGTTTGAGTCAGTCGTCAAGTATTCTCGTGTCATCATGAACCCACCTTGGAGTAAGAATCAGGACGTTAAGCATGTTTTATATGCATGGGATGAATGCTTGGCAGATGATGGGATTTTGGTGGCCCTCGTCAGTAAAGGCATCATGTGGCGGAGGGACAAAGCCACCAGGCGGTTACGGTCGCTCGTGCACGATTATGGGCAGACGTGTGGCGCGGTTACGTTTCGAGAGTTGCAAGTTAGCGGCCAAATAATCAAGTTATATCGATGATCCTATGGAGGAGTAAAATGCAAGACACAATCTTTGAGTCACCGTTTCCGAGTGAGACGACATTACCAGTGCCGGAATTTGAGAACTATGTTCCTGAATGTCCGGGCGGTTATGATGTTGAGGCAGATGCGTTGGCTGCTGAGCAGCTATTGCGCAGCCTCGGGTTCTTGCGGGGCCATCTTTATCGTCCTTATGAGCAATGATCTGTTTCTTTGACAATCGAGGGGCTCTGTGGTATACTGGATACGTCAGAACATTAGTGAAATCCTTGGCGGTTTTTGTTCTCGTAACCCTCGTGGGATAGAGAGGATGCCGTTGATGTTCTGACGACCAACGCCGCCGAAGATTCTGCGAGGGTTTCCTTTGTTTATTAGAGGTAAGATGCCACCGTTTATAGATAGAACTGATCATCAGTATGGGCGATTAACAGTTATCAGAAGGGTAGCGAATAAGCAAGGTAGAGCTTGTTGGTTATGCCGGTGTGTTTGTGGGAATGAGGTGGTTGTTTGTAGTGGTCATTTGGGAAGCGGACACACTCAAAGTTGTGGGTGTCTTCAATTAGACAGATGTGGTGAGGTGGGTTTGATTGATGAGATGGGTAATTGTTATGGGCAATTAATAGTCATTGAGCGGGCGGAGAAAAACGGGAAAAGCAGGGATGCTAGATGGCGATGTAGATGTAGTTGTGGTAACGAAATAGTTGTGTCAGGTTGCAGGTTACGTCGGGGTTCTCCAAAGAGCTGTGGGTGTCTAAGGGGTTTTTCTGTAAAGAGTTCTCCAAGAAGTCTTCCCGAACAGGCATTTTACAATTATCTATATGGGCAGTTTCGTACTGGTGCAATTCGACGTGGCCATGAGTTTGAACTTAGCAAATTTGAAGTTCAAACCTTGACACAACAGCCATGCTTTTATTGTAATGGCAAGCCCTTACAGTGCAGGGCTATCTACAGTAAATTTTTGTATAGTGGTCTTGACCGGCTTGATAGCGACAAGGGTTATACCAGTGACAATGTTGTTTCATGTTGTTCAAAGTGTAATTTTGCTAAACGGTCAATGACAATTCAGCAATTTAGGGATTGGATTAGGGCTGTCTATCATCACTTTGTAGTTGAGGAGTGATGCAACAAATCCCGTGTCCGGTTTTTGGGAGACTTCTTTTTTTGTGGGAGAAAAACAATGTCAGCAAACAAGTTTGTGGCAAACAATATCCTGTTACCGGTGATTCGACCCTATTCATCTGTGCCGCGCGGCACAGAACATAATCTAGTAAGCCGGGATGAGGAGGGAATATGTCAGCAGAAGAACAAAATAAACTTGCGGCAGATTATATCATGGCAAATATACCAGGAGCACCGCGCGGTGACGGTGCGGGTGATTGCGCCGTTCGGTTATTGGCAGAATATTGGGCCACAATTGAGAGATACCGAGAACAGCCGGAATGTGCTGATGAGGACTACCTGGAGCAAATTGGCAAATATCGTGATGCACTCGCTGAAATCATGAACGAGTTGGGTGTACCTTTTGTGGATTATCCTGTCTCGGTAGTCAATGCTTATGAGATAGCGAAAAACGCTCTTGGATAATGGAATGGACAATCGGCAGCCGTGGGAAATAGCTCGTGACATTAGGATCAGGTTCGCAGACACGTTCCGTAAATACCTAACTATCGAAGGGCACGATCGTACCATGTTAGAGGCAGCCTATCGGTGCGACGATCTGCACCAGTGGGCACGAGAGCGGATCGAAATGATCTTAGCTAGAACAGAGATGAGTTTATGAGGAGTATTACAATGAAACCCATTTCGACAAGTGAACAGTTACCAGATGCAGGACAGACAGTACTATGGTGGTATCCATTCACGGAAGATTGGCGATTGGGCCCGTTTCGTACAGAGACAGGAAAGTACGCACCAGGATACTTCAAGTGTGATGGCGCGTGGTATGTATGCGACGGCCCGACTTATTGGATGCCAGAACCACCACCACCTTTAAAGGAGGCAACATGAAAGCCCTCTACGCAATGCTCAAGATCAAGGTGAAAGCAGAAAAGGATGAAATCGACGCAAACCCACTTGGTTTGGACAACAAGCTCTTCGAGCTCATGGAGAGACTAGAGGGTTGGCTGGAACGTCAAGACCCACCATTTAGCTTCGAGCTTATAGACATGGATGCGGCGGAAGATTAATGAAGGGCTGCGGCGGCGTGGGCACAGAGAAAGACGCACCCACGGCTCCCACTATAATGACCTGGAGCGCCCGACGGGGACAGCCGGTGAGAGACCGGCCGCAGCCTTTATCAAAACTGAGAGGAACGTTATGGATAGTGAAGTGAATTTGGTTCCTAACATCCCGTCAGAGTTTGAGCGGATCAATACCCAATGGAACGGCTGGCTCTACCGGGATAACTGCCAACGGACATCAGATGCGTCTGGTTGTTTCAACCTCAATACGGGTAGCTCCTCGGCAGGGCTGTGGAGTTGCGAGAACGGCTTGCTTGACAACGGCGACGATATGCCTGATTTCGTCGTTACCAGTGTAGAGGTGACGGGCATTTATGATGTAGATTGGAATGAGGCTCAATAGGGAGGATAACGAAATGGCAATGACCTTGACAGAAATTGCTGGTCATTTGGACGGAAGGACAGAAGAGCTATCGAGTTATATTGTTCAGGTGGATGTCGTGGAACGTCACTTGGCTGAAGAATTGGGTTTTGAACGGTGTGGTGTTTGTGGTCATTGGGGTTACGAGGTTTCTGACGACAGGTGTTGTTGGTGGGGAGGGGATAAAGATGCAACTGATTCAGCTTGCGACTAGCGATTGTGTACAAGTTCATGCGCGATTGGAGGACCTGTTTGGAGAAGCCCGAAGGTTGGGGGTGGACGCGACGGGTCGGGCAGAGACGGCTGAGATTATCGCGGCCGAGTGGCGGGCGTTGTCCGAAATTGAGGGGTTGGCCGTCTACCTTAAGGGTGGTCTCATTCAGATCCTAAAGATGGACTTGGCCGAGTACGATTTGGACGGCAGGCAATTAAAGTTATGGGAACGTGTTCAGATTGGTGTGGACAGAGCAGGGGAATACTTACCACCCTCCGTGGATTGGGCCGCTTTCTGTACCCAACATCTTGGCATTTCTCGCAGTGCGGCAGCGCACCACGCCCGAAACTTTCAGGTGTATTATCAACAGACACCTGATTTTGGTGTACCGGAGATGGTTACAGCCGGAACAGGAAAGTTAAAACTGGCCCGTACTTACGTCGAGACACATGGCCTTACCGATGACGTCCGCGTAGCCTTGGTCGGGGATGAAGCTACCTGCGCTCATTGTGGCCGTAAGCACGTCGATGTGCCACTGATATGTTATCAATGTGGGCAGGCATTTGCCTCAGTTCAACCGGCTACCTACGCGGAGTTAGAGATGATCGTTGCCGCCAAGAAGAGTAAGCAGAAGCCCATAGTTGTGATGCTGAAGGGCACTGTTGACGTAGGCGATGACATAAATGTGTATGTTGCTCTGAGGATGGGTGACGATTACATCGATTTTCCGGTGTGGGTTATACCCATTGGTTGTGATAGCGTTCCTTCAGAGATGGTAGACGCGGTAGTGAGATTGCTGAAAAGGAAATTATCCTGAGCAAATATCGATCCCAGAAGACAACCGTAGATGGCTATACATTCCCCTCCAAGCTGGAAGCACGTCGGTATTCTATGCTGAAACTTCGAGAGCAGGCGGGGGAGATACACGATCTGGTTTTACAGCCTAAGTTTCTCCTGCAAGCAGGCTTTCGGGACCGAGAGGGGAAATGGCATAGGGCTATCAACTACATAGCTGATTTCAGGTACGTCGAGGATAATCGAGTTATCGTAGAGGAAGTGAAAGGTCGGGAGACCGTTGTTTTTCGCATCAAGAAGAAACTGTTTTTGTATAAGTATCCAGACGGGTTTGATTACAGAGTGTTAAAGAGAGGAGATTTCTAATGACTGTATGGTTGGTAGCAATAGAGAAAGAACTTAGTTTGCCCTGGGCCTCATTTTATCTCGGAGAGGGCAAGGCAGAACGAGGGATGATGGAGGCTGGGTCACCACTTCATGGCAGTGGGCCTGCCAAAACTTTACACAGGATGGATCATTATCCTATAACCGTTGATAATGCGAATAACCTACTCAACTTTTTGGACCATAAAGAAGCTCTTTATGAAGATCACGAGGTGGGCGAGGCCAGGGAATTTTTGGATGGGATGCTTTCCTTTTCTTTTGAGGATGAATACGCATTGTACGTGGAGGTAGGGTGATGAGAATAACAGAAGTTGAGGACGACCAGTCAGATTGGCGATTTAAGGCCACGATAGATCGCCTGGTTGGTAATATTCCTGCAGCGTGTAAGGTGCTCAGGGAAGAAGGGCATGTCAATCTGGCCGGCCAATTCGAACGAGACCGGCTCAATCTGGTATATTGGTTGGAGGCAGAATGATGGAGTGCATGGATTGTGGGCAACCGATTGATTTGGATGATTTTCCTGATTTTGTCAACACGGAGAATGTTATGCGGTATGCAAAATGCGTTGTTATTGCGTTTTGGTTACTCATCATGGAAGCACTCGACGATTTGGCTCTTTGTCCCGATTGTGGAGAGCCCGAGACCGAGACTATTCGGGCAGACGGCAGTTTAGGTTGTCCTTGTCAGGAGGAAGTGTGATGAGAGTTGGTTTTACGGGTACGCGGAAGGGAATGACGGATTTACAGAAAGAAGCCGTGAGAGAAGTATTGCAGGAGCTTTTTGCTACTGAGGTGCATCACGGTGATTGTGTGGGAGCAGATGCAGACTTTCATCTATTGGCGAAAGAGTTGGGTTTGAGAATCGTCGTCCATCCTCCTCAGTCTAAGAGGTTTCGTGCCTTTTGTGAGGGAGATGAGAGTAAAGTTGCTCTTCCTTATTTATTGCGGAACTGCCGTATCGTTCATGCGGTGGAAACGCTGATTGGAACTCCACATGGATTTAAACCCCTGCGTCGTTCGGGTACTTGGTACACGATTCGGCGTGCTGATTTAGAGGGGATGCGCACGATAGTGGTGTGGCCCGATGGTGAACTTTCGGACGATTAGTGTGATGATAATTAGCCAGCGCCAGAAACTCAAACTATTTATCGTAGAGGAAGTAGGATATACCTGTGCTTGTTGTGGTCTACGGCCTGGCTATGATCTTCACGAAGTTTTAGTTCCTCGGACACATGTTCCCAAACGCAAACAGAAAGGCATATTTGTCAGAGAGAACTGTGCCCTCGTCTGTGTAGAATGTCACAGGCCAGGAGGAACAGAGCAAGGCGCAGTTCATACGGAGGAGTTCAAAGCGAGGTTTAGGGCCAGGCTGAGGAGGCTCGGCTATAAACCCTTAGATGATGCGGAGAACACATTGTGAGGAAATTTTGTTACGTGTAAAAGTTATAAAAGTCTTTAGTGAGGTCAGAACGCCATGCCCGTTGGTTGGGACTGTAGGTGAGTGGTATGACATAGATGGTGAATACTGTTGTGTGCGCTTCCCGCTTCCGATGGAAGATACAGAGGTGCCATGTGGCTTAGTCATGGGCAGGAAGATGATTATATGCGTCTCAAGTTTTTGTCTGATGAAGTTGAATTGTGTGTAGAGGAGAATACATTGTGATATACCCATTGTCATTTTGGATGGATGCAGCACGACGAGATCATTGGCATGTTTGTGACGATAATGGTTCGTTATGTGGTTCGGAGTTAATTGAAGTAGGATGGCATTTGCCGGACGTGTCTTTTATAAACATTAATCTGTGTCTGGATTGTTGGGAACGGTTAGCGGTGAGAGAGACCAGGACTGTTGGAGAGAAGGATGAAACGTTATAATCTGACGGTAAAGATATTTGCGGGAGTGGCGGTTAATGCTACATCAGTTAATGCGGCCAGGCGAGCTGTTCAAGAGAAACTAGAGAGTGCAGTTCAACTTATCGATCTGTCACACTTTGTCGTTGAAGGCGGGGAGATAACAGGCGTCTTTGACGTGAATTGGAATGAGCTAGAGGAGGAATAATGGTGTTTATGACACTGCTGGATGCGGAGGAAATTATTGCCTCTGCACAAATCGGAATGTACAATCTGGACTACCCTGGCAATCGTTCTAAGTTGGCGCACGCTTGCCTTTTGATAGACGGACTGGCTTTGCAAGAAGAAGCAGGGGAGGAGGAAAAAGATGAGCATAAAGTTGAACATGCAGCGGTTTCTGGAGGAGCCTTCTCTCGTTGATCTTCCAGGGAAGATCAGGCGTAGGGCTCGTCGTGAACAACTTAATGCGACGTGCCCGTATTGTGGAGCTGACGTATTGGATGAATTGAGTTTGGCTGCCAATGTGTCAGTTACTCCGTCGCGGGCAATGATCGAGTGTCCTGATTGTGCAAGAGAGACAGAGTTCGATCTTGCGTGGGAGCCGGTACTATGTGGGGCGTCTCCACGTCGATTCATGGAGGATTAGATGGGAACACGTTATCTTATTAATGTGAAGTGTGATGATTGTGAACTGGGCGATTGGTGCACGGCTCAGCCATCTACACCGGTGTGTGAAATTGAGAGGGAATGGGCAATTTATATTGAGGAGGAGAAGATGTCTGAGGATGACTGGACAGAAGTATGGCCGGTAGAGCCAGGGCATTATTGGTTCTTTGGTTGGTGTTCGGGGATGCTTCGTTGCGATCATGGGCCGGAAATAGTTTTAGTGAAAGTGTCAAAGGCGGTGAATGCCTTTGTCTATGTGGGCAACGGGCATTTTATTTACAAGGGTGAAGGCGCGGTAGGTCTTTGGAAGGAGGCCGTTCTGCCAGAGCCACCAGTAATTGGTGTGCCTTTTGCAGAGGAGGAAAGATGACAGCGCTCACTCACGGCGAACTGTTTGCTGGCATATCAGGTTTTGGAATTGGCTTCAGCAGGTCGGGGATCGAGACGCTGTGGCAGGTTGAGACGGACGCCAGGTGCAATGAAGTCCTGGCGCACCATTGGCCTGACGTGCAGAGATTCGGAGACATAGAAAATGTCGGAAAGCACAATCTTGAACCAGTTGACGAGAAAAAGCCAGAAGAGAAAGAGGTGGTTTTGGCTGTTGCCTCGAAGCAAGTAATGTGTTTAGGTATTTATGATGATGGAGTATGGAGGAGAGAGGACGGTTAAGTAATAGAAGAAAACATAATTTATTGGTTGCCTCTGCCAGCGTGGATGTATCATGCTCTGTAGACGGAAGCATGAAGGGGTTGTGGTATGAAATTACCGAAGTATGGAGAGCGCATTGATTTCGTTCTAGAATTCCTAGCTGCTGGTTTGGTGGACGGAGAGGATCACAAGCAGGCAGTGCGGGTATTGGTAGGCTCTCAATATCCGGTATGGGTGGAAGAATACCAACAGGATGGGCACGTGTGGGAAACAGGTACACCGCTGTGATGAATTTACTCAAGTATCTTTTGGTGGGGGCTGCTTCATTCTATCGAGCCCAAGAGGGCGACGTCTTGTACTGTAATCATCTGATGCCAGAAGCCGTTTACAGCATGGATACCGGTCCTTGGGTGGCTCTCGATGTCGGTGCCTATGGTCGGTTCGCAGATTGTGGCGATTGGCTCTCGATTAAGTTTAGCGACGGTACGTATTGGAAAGCCAGAGCGTTGGACGCCGGCAATTTAGCGGGCTGGCAGATCGACACGACAGCGGACGGTAGAAGAGACACGAATCTCATTATTGACATCCCGGATCTATGGCGGCCGGACGGTAAAATGTCCTGGCCCGTAACCGTCGTGAATTTGTCGAAGATACAATATTTGTTTGATTGGTGAAAGGAAAGATAATGGAAGGAAAAGACAATACCTTGTTGTACGTAGTTCGGGAACTAGAAAAGGCGGTAGAACGGTTGATGCAGGTACTCGAGATCAATGTTCCAAGAGAAGAGGAGAAAACTCTCCCCCGTACCACGTCTCATGGGGCCACAGAGCAGAAGATACAGGATATGATTTACCGCTTGGGAACAGTTAGAAATCTCGTAGCGGACAGCGCAGATTTTGCACAACGGCTAATCAAAGCAATTGGTGAGTGAGGAGATCATGGA
>SDBT01001428.1_pt1 | contig 41966 bp, 66 predicted proteins | sample 2277101 | NCBI WGS metagenome assembly SDBT01 (sample SAMN10404973, study PRJNA504765) | marine sediment metagenome | isolation source: marine sediment core GS10_PC15, 103 cmbsf | place: Arctic Ocean: Southern Knipovich Ridge | collected 2010 | reverse complement strand
GGAAATAAATAAAACAACAATTCCGGCAGGAAAGATGTTTGATGCAACGGTTCAAGCGATAGAAAAAAACCAATTTGCTTTAATTGTAAAATCTGAGTTAAATCCATTTAGAGAAAATTATGAAGAGATAAAAGGAAGTGTCCAGGAGGGATTTTTAGATGCTTATTCAATTGCTTTTTTACCTACGAAGGAAATCACAAAAGAGGTGAACGGAAAAATTGTAAGATTATTGGATGATGTTATTTTATTGAATGTAGCTCTAACAGGAAATCCAGTAAATACGCATGCAGCAAATCAAGAAGTTTTTATGAAAGCAATTTTATCATTAGAAGATTACAAAAAAGAAAAAAAGGACAATCCAGATATTGAAGGAAAACTGGAAGTCAAAGCGGGGGTATCAAGGCCTCCAACAAAACCTATAAGGGAACCAGAAGATGAGGAAGAAGAGAAAGGGAAGAAAAAATATAAAGAATATGAAGAGGATGGAAAACATATTCATAATGAAAAGTTACCAATGGGAGAACATTCTCATCCATATATTGAAGAAAGAATACAAGCAGATGTAAGATATTTGCATGAAAGAATAAGTAATATTTTAGCAAATTCAGAGGAACCAGTATTAATGCTTTCTAAAGATAAAGAATTGAAAGCACATCATGATCACATAAGTGATAATTTAATTAAATTCAGGGAGGTTAAACAAATGTCAGAAGAGGAAACAAAAAGATTAGAAGCTCTAAAAAAAGAGGAAGAGGAAGCTGCAGAGGCTGCTGCAAAGGAAGAAGCTGAAAAAGAGAAAGCAGAAGCTAAGGTAGAAGCCGAAAAAAAAGAAGCTGAAAAAGAAGCTGAAGAAGAAGCTAAGAAAAAAGAGGATGAAAAATCTAAAGAGGAAGTTAAATCTTTGAATGAAAAAATTGAGGCTATGGAAAAAGAGATGGTTGAGGTTAAAAAACTTTTAAAGATTCCAGTTAGAAAAAGTATGTCCGAAAACATAGATCCTAATAAAAAGAGCGATGAAAAATCTCAAGATCCTCTAGACTTACTAAGATAATGGCAGAAATAGGAACACAACTATTAACAGGCGTGAATGTTAAAAGCGCATTTGCTCATTCGTTCGGAGCTTTAGCGGACAAGACTAGATATGTCGATCCAGTTGCAGGTACTGACTTAAGGGAACAACTTAAGGACAGACTTAACGAAGGGATTGCACGTATGAAAGCTTTGACCACAGAAGCCGGTGGAGCAGGAACTGCAGGATTCGCAATGATCCCAGTTTATGTTGATCCAAGAATTGTAGATGTAACTAGGAAAGAAACACCACTTGTGGAGTTAATTCCAAGAGTAGCTAATCAAGGTATGTATGCGGACTATAATAAAATCACTGCAAAAGGTGGTGGATTTACAGCTGCAGAAGATGCTGCATTAGCAGAAACAACTACAACTTATGACCGAGAAAGCACACAGATTAAATTCTTGTATGCTGTAGGAAGAGTAACTGGCCCAACACAGCAAGCAATGCCAAGCTATATGCTTGAAGGATTCCAACCGCAAGGTGGAGGACTAGGTAATAGCGCATTCAGTAATGTTGGAGCACCAAACGCCAAACAACAAGAAGTTTTAGTTAAAGCTAGGGAATTAAGAGAGCTTGAAGAAAATCTTATAATTAATGGTGATGCAAGTTCAACTGCAACGCAATTCTCAGGAATTGTTAAGTTACAATCTACAACTAATGTTGTTGATTTAAGTTCAGCAGCTTTGACTTGGGACGATTTAGAAACTGCTATTTTATATGCTATCCAAGATGGAGGAAGACCTAAATTAGGTGTTGCAAGTCCATCAGTTGTTAAAGATATTAGAAAATTAATAATTGATACATATAGATATAATCCAAGTGATATAGCAGCAGGAATCTTACCATTCGGAATCTCACCGAGCATAGTTCTAGAAACTATGGCCGGAAGAATACCAGTTATTTTCAGTCGATTTTTATCAGATACATCTGGATCAAAACAGATTTATTTCTTAGATACAGACTGGATTGAAATGAGGGTTCTTTTAGATATGACTTATGAAGAGTTTGGTAAAATGAATGATTCAAACAAGTTTATGCTAAAGATTTATGAATGTCTAATTATGAGAAATACGGCTTTCAATAGTTTCGTTGATAATATCTTGTAACTTTTTTTATTGTTTTTTTTAGTTTTTATTTTTTTAATTTTTTTGAAAAAAAAACAAAGCCCTTTTTAATTGGGTTAATAATTAAATAACATAGGAGGTAAAAAAATATGACAGCATTAGGAGCAGTAAGTACAGACACAGAGGTTGTACCAAACGCAGGAGTAAAGGTTATTCAAGTAGTAACACCCGCAACCGTTGATGATGGAGATACAATAACTGTAGATTTATCTAAATTTGGATGTACAAATATTCACGGGATAATGGGATTTGAGGAAACAACAGCCGGAGAGGTAGTTATAACTCAAGCACCAACAACTACAGTGAGTTCAAGTACATTGACAATTACTATTGGAGGATCAGCAGATAATTTGGTTAGAACATTCATCTTATACGCCTACTAATTTGTCTTAGAACATTAAAATGGGAAAAGACGGAGTAGTAAGTGGAGTTTATACTGGAGATAGAACTTATACTGGACACAATATATTTACACAAGGAGTTGGGAATATAACTGTAAAGAAAGATTCTCAAATTTGGTATGTAGATTCAGGCAAATCAGCCCCTGCAGCAAGTGGAGATGGATTAAGCCCAGAGGGAGCATTCATAACCTTAGCAGAGGGAGTTGCAGCAGCAGGAAATTATGATGTAATTTTAGTTGCAGAAAACTCGATTGAAACAATTGCATCTGGAGGAATTTCAATTACTCAAACTGGATTAAAAATATTTGGAAACAATGGTTCAGAAATGAGACAAGCAGCAGCTTTAAAGCTTGCAGCAGGAACAAGTCCAATGTTTGTAATTGAAGCAGATCGGGTAGAAATTGCAGGATTTAATTTATCTTGTAGAATTGCTTATCCATGTATTTCAATTGGAAATGTAGCCACAGGAGTTGGAACAGCATTTTATCAAACATGGATTCATCATAATAACTTTGATGGATATTCAACTTCAACATTTGCAATAGCAATGGGTGGAGCCGGTGGATTTGGAGTAGCAACTCAATGTGACGCAGTTAATCTCGTAATTGAGAATAACTATTTTGCATCACATGTAACAGCTGCAGTGGTAGTAAGTGGTTCACGAATGACAGTTAGAAATAACCAATTCAATGTACCAGTTGATACTATTGGAGTAAGCGTTGTTGAAACAGGCGGTAATCGTGGTTATTGGACAATTAATGGAAATAAATTTTCTGGAATTGCAAATGCAAGTACAACTGCAATTAAGTTTGCAGGAAATACTACATTAGGAAAAGGAACAGTAATGGAAAATCTTTTAGTTGGAAGTTGGAATACAACAATCACAAACAATACAGGAGATGTAGGATGTTTGAATTATCAAGGAACAACCACTGGAGGATCTCTAATTGACTTCAATTCATCAGCATAAAATGGCAAAGAAAAAATCTAAACCAGAAGAGCATGAAGTTGAAGATTTAGATTTCGCAAAGTTCACTTGTAACCAGGAAAGAGAAGAGTCTAAGTAAACAAATTTATTTTTTTTATTTTTATTTTTTTAGAAAAGGCAAGGAGAAAGGCCTTAAACTTTCTCACAATTAAATAGGAGAAAAACAAATGATTAGACAAATGAAAATCGTAGCAACTGTACCAGCAGCGCTTACAACAATAACTGCTGATAGTGATACAATCCATGGAGAGATCTTGAAAATCCAAATGGATGTGACTGGGAACTCAATGGATATCAATTTAGATACCCTGGGAGAACTAAAAGCACAAGCAATTTTGGATTATACTGGGGCCACAGATACAACGTTTTATCCAAGAGTAGGTGCACAAGATTATCAAGGGACAGCTTTAGTATTTATTGCATCTGGAGAAGTAATACCCGTACCCTTTGTAGTTAATGGAAAGTTGAGATTAACCTTAGCAAGTGCAGCTGCAGCAGAAACTGTTACGATGACAATCACATATAGAGAATAATGAAATTCATCAATAAAGGTGAATCATTTAAAATCCGAAAAGGTAGTTTGAGGAAAGGATATTATTGGAACACCATAAAAAAAGGAGAAGTGGTGGAATTACCACAGTCTAGGGGTCATGAGTTGGGTCTTTTTGAAATTAAGATTACAAGTGGCCAAATTGGAAAAAAGAAAGTTGAGACAAAACAACTAGAAATAAAGAAATATACTTCTGATGAGAAATTTTTTAAAGAGTTATGTTCTATTAAAGGGATAGGAAAAAAGACGGCTCAAGATATTGTAATTTGGGGGACTAAACAAAAATTAATTGAGCAAGTTGCTTTGAAAGCAGAATTGCCTTTTAGGGATGATATTTGCCTTTTATTAAGAAAGCAATTTTTAAAAATAGGGGGATACTTATAATAAAATGCCAAGTGGATTTAAAAAAGATGGAAGTCATGCTGGAAAGGTTTTTCAAAAGGGACATTCTATGAATAAAGGGAAAAAGGCATCTGTAAGTTTGAGAGAAAAGTTAAGTAAAGCACAAAAAAAAGCATGGTCTGAAGGAAAATATCCTAAGGAAAGAAATGAAAAAATAAGAAAATCTATGAGCAAATTGTATTTGGAAGGAAAATTAAAAATAGGAGGAAAGAAATTATCTGAACATCCCAATTGGAAAGGGGGAGTTAGTTTTTTATACCATACAGAAAGGCAGATTTTGATGAATCAAAGTAAGTATAAAATATGGAGAGAACTTGTTTTTATAAGGGATAATTGGACTTGTCAAGAATGTTTTCAGAGGGGATTTATTTTAAATGCACATCATGATAAATCTTGGAAAGATTTTCCAGAGTTAAGATTTGAGGTAAATAATGGTATTACTTTATGTTTAGATTGCCATCTAAAGATTCACAAGTTATTAAAAAAAATTGAATTAAATAGGAATGAAACAATTAAATTATTGAGGAAAAAATATAAATGACAACTGCATTAATTTTAGCAAAGGAAAACAGGGTAATGATTGATTCACTAGTTAAGAGCGTTGCAGAGATTAGGAAAGATATTAAAGATGCATTTAATCACATGTCAAGCAGATTACCTAAGTGGGCTACTTTTACTTTTGCTCTTTTGTCTGCATTAGTTACTGGATTAATTGTGGGGGCATTGAAATAATGGGAGATTATGTAACTGTAGCGAGTGTGAGAAGAACGAGTGGGATTTTAGTTGGAGAGATCTCTGATGATGATGTGAATGCAATTATTACAGAAGTAGAACCACAAGTTGAAAGATATTTTAATACTGTTTTTACTCCTCGGGAAAGGATAGAAGTTCGTGATGGGACTGGAACAAATAGATTAATTTTATTTAATAATCCTGTCTTGGCTGTGAGAGATCTTTATATTGATGGGACTCAAGAAGATACTGCAAATTTGCATGTTTATAAAGGATCTGGAAAAATAGAATTAGGAGTAGATGCAACAAGTTCAGTTTTTAAAAGAAAAGTTAAGGCAATTACAGTAAAATATATTTATGGATTTTTAGAGGAGAGTCCAACTCCGACAACGACAGATGCAGCTAGTGTTGCAGGAACAAGTGTTGCTTTATCTGTAGTAAGTGAAACTAATTTTACTGTTGGAAATTGGATCGAAATTTATGGGATGGATGGAAATAAAGAAGCTGCGCAAATAAGCGCAACGAGTACAGGAGAGATCACAGTTGACCAATTAGTTGAAGCTCATGAATCAGGGAGCACAGTTATTGAATTAATAATAAGTCCAAATTTTACAAAATTAATGAATATTTTTTGTTCAATTGCAATGGTTGCAAGGATTATTGGGCAATCTTATACGGACATAGTTGGATACAATATTGGGGAGATGAGGGTCCAAAAGGGAGAACCGTATACTCAGTGGAGAGAAACGGCCCTTCAATTACAAAGGGAAAAAGATTCATTAATGAAGACAATTAAAATAAGACCCTCGGTGATCTAATGAAAAGAGTATTGTTAACAGTACTTGGAATTTTTTTAGTATTGTTTTTGGCCATAAACGTTACTGCAGCAGATTTTACTCCTCAAGGAAATATCAATATGAGGGGAATTTATAATCTTACAGGAGCACCTTTTGTTAATGCAACTTTGTTTTATGGAAATGGATCTCAATTAACTGGAATTGGTTTTGATTGGAATAAAACCTATGCAGACACTCTTTATTATGGAATAAATAATCCTAGTGGATTTTATAATTCAACAGACTTTAATATTGATAATTATTTGTTGATTTCTAATTGGAATGCAACAAATGAAACTTATGCAGCAAATAATGATTCAATGAAAAATTATGTTGATGAACAAAATGATAGTCAAACAAATTATCTTTTAGAAAATAATCAATCTGTGGAGAATTATATTGTAGATACAAATTCAACTTTAGCAAGTTGGGTGGATAATTTGTTTGTGAGGTTTACAGAATTAGTGGATCAGGTAGGAAATTGGAGTGCAGATCAAGGAAATTATTATAATTCTACTGAGGTGGATGCACAAAATACAAGTCAAAATAATTGGATTCTTGAGAATAATGAATCAGTAACTAATGCTATTGCAGATGTTTCAGCTTATGATGATGCCTGGATAAATGGTACAATCGATTTAAAAGATATAGAGGTAAACGATTCAATGAAAAACTATGTTGATACCCAAAATACAAGCCAAACAAATTTTATCAATGCCAATAATAATTCAGTTAACAATTATATTTTAGCAGTAAATGATACAAATCCGGGGGCCTATAATGATGGTTGGATAAACGGAACTATTGATGTCAAGATTTTAAATAATAACAATTCAGTTAATAATTATATAGATTTCCAAGATTTGGATTTTAATAATTCTATAAATAACTGGATAACAGACCAATATTATACTATAACGCAAGTGGATACAATAAACACTTCCACAACAAATTACATCTTAGAAAATAATGACTCAGTTAATAGTTATATTGATACTCAAAACTCAAGTCAGACAAATTATATTTTAGAAAACAATAATTCAGTGAATAATTATATTGTAGATTACTCTGATTCTAATAATGATTCTATGAAAAACTATTTAGATACTCAAAATACTTCCCAAACTAATTACCTTTTAGAAAATAATGGGAGTGTAAATAATTTTATTCTTTATACAAATTCAACTGCTGCAGATTATACAGATTCAAAATTAATAACTACTTTTTTCAATGCAACAAATGTAAATCCAGTAACAGGAACTCCTGCAGGAACAGTTGTAGATTTAAGAGATAAAAATGATATTTCTTATAATGTTACTGAAGTTAGTTCAGATATGGAATTGATAATTAATTTTACATCAATAGATATATTCAATCAAGTGATTTATAGATATAAATCTGATGCAACAGAAAGTCATATGGTCTCGGTTCAAATTTGGGAGTATTCTTCTTCCTCTTGGGAGAATTTTGATCATCTTGGAAATACAGAAAACGAGTATGTTATTAGGACTGCTACAATTTATGATTATCCAAATCATGTTTCTGGGGGAGTTGTTCAAGTTAGATTTTATACAAATAATGCAGGAGGATCAACACATCTTCATCAATTTGATTGGGTATCAATTTCTAAAGGGGCAGCAACACCAAGTGCGGAGGAAACAGATCCACATGCAATACATTCTGATGGGATGGTTTCTTTTATAGCAAATTGGGATCAAGGAGCTTTCAATTTAACCAATGTAGATAGTTGGTTCTTAGGATTAATTCAAGCAGCGAATGTAAACGGATTAACTGCTTTTATTGATGCAATAGTTTTAACAAATAATAATTCAGTAAATAATAATATCCAGGAGGGTAATGATTCAATTAATAATTGGATAACTGATGCATATTATACAAGTTCAGAAGTAGATGTTTTGAATACCTCTCAGACAAATTACATAGCAGAGAATAATGATTCGGTAAACAATTATATCTTAGAAGTGAATGCTACAAATCCAGGAGGTGGTGGTGCTGGAACTATTACAGGAACTGGAACAACTTGGTATATTCCTCTGTGGAATGGGACCACTTCGTTGAATAATTCAGTTTTATTTCAAAATGGGAGTAATATTGGAATTGGAACTACAACTCCAGGAAATAATTTAGAAGTTATTGGTAAAGTAAATATCTATAATCCTGCCACACATGGAGAAATTTATATCGGGAATAATAATGATATTGATAGTGATAATCTTGGAGGATATTTATATCTTGGTAAATTTGGTGCACCTCAAGGTTCAGGGTTATCAGTTGGAGCTATTTATTTTGAATCAAAAACAACTGATTCAACGACACATGTTGCAGGAGTCCAGGCAAATATAGTTGCAGGAAATACAACTAGGCTTTTAACAACAGGGAATCTAGATTTCACCACAAAAGGAACAGGAGCAAACGACCCAATTTCAAGATTAAGAATTGATGAGAATGGAAATATAGGATTTGGAGGGGCAATTACAGATTTTGTTTTCACAGGTTCAGATCTGGTTTTATTAAATGGTAGTGTTGGAATAGGAACAATATTACCAAATGCCACCCTTCATGTCGTTGGAGATATTCTTGCAAATGGAACAATAAATGCAACCATTGATGTTTGTATCGAGGGAGGAAATTGTTTGAGTAATCCTTCTTCTTACGATGATGCTTGGATTAATGGAACAATAGATTTGAAAGATATAGAAGTTAATGATTCAATGAAGAATTATGTAGATTCAACTTTCTTAACTTCATTTACTGAATTAGACCCAGAATGGTCTGCAAACTATTCTACATTTTTAGAGAATAATATTTCTCTAACAAATTATGTTGCTGAAAATAATAATTCAGTAAACAATTATATTTTAGAAGTTAATGCAACAAATAATTGGATAAATACAAATGCAGAAACTGAATGTTCAAATGCTCAAAGTTATTTAGGAAATGGAACTTGTATAGATGTAATTGCTTTAGATGCAGATACAACTTATACTGCTGGAACTGGATTAAGTCTTGCAGGGACAGAATTTAGTCATTTTGATTCAACTACACAAGGAAATTCTTCAAATTCAGATTTAACTTTTATTCAAGATATTTTGTTAGATTCTCTTGGACATATTCAAAGTATAACTGCTGCAGTTCTTCCAACAGCAACACCGAGTAATGGAGATACGACCCATGTAAGTACGGCAGATCAAATCTATGATTGGGCAACATCAATATTCTTACAAAGTATAGTCACAGATACTTCTCCTCAATTAGGAGGATATTTAGATGCTAATGGCCAAAACATCGGAAGTACTACTGATGAAATAGAAAATATTTATGTTGGAGATACTACTAGAATATATTTTGGAGATGGTCAAGATGCAAGCATTTATTTTAATGGAACTGCATTGATAATTGGATAATGAAAAATGAAAAGAATATATTCAGAAACAGTAAAGAAATGGGCAAAAAAGTTAGGCATACCTTCGGTTGCAGCTGGAACAATAATTGGATTGACATTTCTTTTTCTTAGTCTGAGTGGAGCCATAACTATAACAGGATATAGTGGAGATCAAGTTTGCGCAGGAACATTATCTGATCCTTGTTATGCCTATATCAATTTTACAGCGAATGAAGATATTTTTATTTATCCAATAGGTTATGATCCTTGGGGACGTGAAACACCTTTTGAGTTTAGTCCAGCAGTTAAATCATGGAAACTCCAAAGAAGTTGGGGGAAAAGTTGGCGTGATATTCCTTTAGATAAGACTTGCACAGGAACTTGGTGTGGGGCCCCAAATAATAAAGGGGTAAGTTATTCTTGGGTTTTAAGAGAAGGAAAAGATTACCGGGTTAGAATTGTGGCAATGAAAAATAATCCTAGTGATGAAATTAAGTGGGCAGTTGATTATGAAGATAAAGAATACTTAGATCCTACATGGTTACCTTTACCAACTCAAAATTGGACTAAAGAAGGAAATAATGTTTGGATTAATGATTCAAATGTTTTCATTAATATGACAGCAATATCTAATACTCCCATTATTCAATTAAAAACACATTCTTATTCTGGGAATATAGATTTGGTGGTGGGATTTAATACTCCAAAAGTGACTCCTCAAGGAGCATGGGTAAATCCTCATTTAGAGAATGTCACAAGAGGATATACTTGTAATAAGGAATTTAATTATACAACAAGTTCAAAATATTTCTGGTGTTATGAGAATGTTCCCACTTATGATGAATCAAATATAACAAATGGAAGTTATGTTCAAATTATTTATGAACATTCATTTGAAAAGGGATTTCCAATAAATAAATCTGCATATTGGGAAGAAGAACAAGAAGTTTGGAATAAACTTTCTGGACCATTCAATTCTCCAAATTTAAATTATTTAGGATTCAATAAATGGTATACTAAAACTGGAATAAACATAAATGCAAATCAATTATATCAATTAAAATTAGAATTTAAAACTCTTGGTTGGGAGGGAAATTATAAATATTTCTTTGGAGTTAAGCCATCTTCTCAAACATTACAACAGGCAATAGATGCTGGAACTTTTTATTATATAGATCCCTGGACAGCGGATTTAAATCCTGGATTAAATTTTTATTATAATATGGAGGAGGGAAGTGGGGCAGTTTTGGATAGTACAGGAACTTATAATGCAACAAATGTTGGACCTGCTACAAATACAACAGGAATAGTAAATAGTGCTTATGATTTTGATGGGACAAATGATTATTTGAATATTTCAACAACAACTCTTTCACAATTTGCAAATAATATAAGTTTCGGTTGTTGGGTTTATCCAACAGCTTTTGATACACAGAGAAATATATTTGTTCAAGCTTCAACTACAACTGCTGAAATAGTTGAAAGATTTTATTTTCAAGCAAGTGGAGAATTAAGATACTTATTTTCTAGTGCTGATGGAAGTAATAATTATTGGACAACTACAAATGCAAGTATGAGTGTAAATAATTGGTATTTTTTATTTATTAATGGCTCTGGGGGTGGAGCAACAAATAATTATAAAATGTGGGTTAATGGAGTTTATGTAGGAGCGAATTATATACAAAATGGGCCAAGTAGAGCAAGACCTTCTGGATATTCACCAGCATATATTGGTTGGTCAGAAGCTATATCCCCTATGAAAGGAAAAATGGATGAATGTGGAAGATGGTTTGATGTTGCTGATGAAGCAAGAATTGCTCAACTTTATAATTCCGGATCTGGAATAACTTATACAGATGATTTTCCACCAGAAGATACTTGCACTTATTCCTCAGGAGATTGGAATGTGGTTTGTAATGATAATTGTTCAATTACAGATGCAGTTGAATTAGGAGGAAATGATTTAATAATAGATGGTTCAGAAGGAAATTTTGATGTGAGAGTTGCAATAACAAATTTTGGAGAAATAAGAAAACATGATGTAGGACAATCATGTGAGTTGAGAATTTATTCAGGAGGAAGTTTGGATCAATAACAATATTTAAATTAAATGAAAATAATAAAATGATATGGCAACATTAAGTACAGAAAGCAAATTAGGAAGTGATTGTTCTGGGAGCGATGGAGCAGCGAATAGAGTTTTAACTTTGGCCAATACTCAAACTACTGTCCAAGGAGGATTTTTAGTTTATGCAAGTGGTTTGGCTTTAGCTTTGACAACAGAATATACGGTAGATCATAATAATTCTGGAACGGAAATCACATTTTTGAATCGAATGTGGGATGATATGACCATAGTTGTTAATTATTATCAAAGGACATCTGGAATAGCAAATGATTTTGCTAATGGGCCTCTTGTAGATTTTGGAGTTGTGGCTGTTAGGACACCAGTAACAAAAACAACTGATGCGTATGGAGATAAAACTTATACTGATGGGACAGATGAAAATATAGATATTGTTTTTGATCCTTATAGTGAAAAACATAATTTGGATAAAGCTGGATTAACAAAAGTCTATGATGCGCGGGTATTTATTGGGCCAAGTGCAACACTAAATAAATATGACAAAATAACCTATGAATCAAAAGTTTACAGGGTTGAGGAAGTAAGTATAAGAAATTTTAATGGGACAACTGTCTTTCAGGTCGGTGGATTATTTTATATAAACGATGAGTGAAGTTCAAGAGATTCTTGAGAGAGCTCTTCCAAGGATTGCTGTAAGATTTCAAAATGAATTACTTTTAGCTTCTCCTGTTGATACTGGGAGATTAAGAAATTCTATTAAAGTAAAATCTTCTGGAAAAGGATTAATCGTTTGGATGGTTGATTATGCAAAGTTCGTTGAATTTGGGACTCCCCCACATATTATTGAACCAAAAAATAAGAAGGCCTTAAAATTTAAAGGTGGAAAGGGGCCAGTGATTGTTAAGAAGGTTAGGCATCCAGGATCAAGGCCAAACCCTTTTATTAGAAACACAATCCAAAATAAACTTAGAAAGATTATTCTTGAAGAGTTATTGAGATAACACCAATATTTAAATAATAAATAAAGTTTAGATTGATGTGTAATTGCTAGCGAGTTCATTGCGCATGGGCAGACTAGGGTTCGGTTTAATCACCCTTTACATATAATATATTCCCTAGTGTTCTGTTGACGTCTGAGTCTCCATGGAAGGCAAGGAAAGAGGAACGCTAGAAGATATTAACCAAGCGGGAGAATCCAAGAGGATGAACATACAAAATATAAAAACAGAGCAAGTGCAATTTTTGAGAAATCAAGATATTTTTTCTATAGCAACTAGAGGAGTTACAACTCAAACTGATACTGGAACTTTTGCTGGGGATAGTACTTATACATTAGCAACAGATCCAACTTTAGTTAAAAATGTTAGAAGTGTGACAAGAGGAACTTTATTAGTTTATGGAACAGATTATACAGTTAATCTTTTGACTGGAGTGATTACTTTTACTTCTGCACAAACAGGGGCCTATACAATTATTTATGATACTGGGCCAGATAAAATTCATCCAGATTTTCCAAGGGATGATCTAACAATTAATTCTTATCCTAGAATTGCAGTGGATATTTTGAATGTACCAATCGATGCTTTTGGAATTGGGGGATCTAAAACAATTTCAGATGTGGCTTTGACAATAGTTGTTTATGCAAATAAATCAAGAGATCTTGATGGATATATTCAAACAATTAAGGATCTCTATGTTTCAAATATGAAATCATTTTTTTATTTGAAGTTTGTTAAACCAACTAGTTTGGGCCCAACAATTGATAGTGCAGACAAAAAGCAAGAAATTATGCAAAAAAATATAGATATTTTAGGAATGTTCGAGGTGGATTCGGCATAATGAATAAAAAAGAAGAATTAGATTATTGTGATTGTGGAACAACTTTGAAAAAAGATAATGAGACAGGGCTTTGTAAAACTTGTTTTAATGAAAAAAAGGAGAAAGAAAAATGAGTAAATATTTGAAGAGAATTATGACAGATTTGGCTGCAGGCCACATTTCAAAGGAAGAGGCAGATATGCTTGTAAAAGGATTAAAAACGCACCAGGAGGGCCCTGTTAAGCAAAAAAAAGGGAAACCTAAGAAGGATCAGACTCATAAGAGAAAGAAATCAATTAAATTAAGGGAGGTTAAAAAATAATGGCACAAACATATATCGGAGGAGGAAGTTCAGTTTGTCTTTATGCTTTTGAAGATATGGACGGTTGGACGGCAGCAGCAGCAAGTCATACAAAAAGTGACGAAACTTATGTCCCTTTTGGGCAAGGAGTTGATGTTTCTATTGCAAGGAATAATAATGCTGAGAGAATTTTTGGAGTTGGAGCAAGAAATGCAACAGCAACTGTAAATAAACAATATGGAGGAGCATTCACAATAAATGGATCTCTTTCAAATGCATATTGGTTATTGGGAGTTCTTGGAGTAAATAATGATGCAGGAAGTCCAGGAGCATATACTCATACTTACACAGAAGCAGATATCTTACCAAGTTTTACAACTACAACAAGTTTTGAACTAGGAACAACAGATTTTGCGAGTGATTTAATTGGATGTGTAATTAATCAATGTACAATTTCAGCATCAGTAAATGAAGCTTTGAAATTTACTTTAGAGGGAAATTATAGATATGAAAATCTAGGAACTACAAAACTAGCAAATAATCCAGACATAGAACCAATTTTTACATTTGCGCATGGATCAATAGAAATGCCAGATGGAACAACTATCGCAGCAGTTCAAACATTTGAGTTAATAATCGTGGAGAATGCAGAACCAGTTTATGGTGTTGGAAGTAGATTTATGACAGGAGTGGTTGCAAAGAATAGAGAATATAATTTTTCTATGACGGCAGCTTTTAACGACTATACAGATTTACTCACATTTTTTATGAATGGAACAAATTCAGCAAGTGCACCAACTGTAGGAAGTGGAACTGAGATTGCAACATTAGAATTAACATTTACAAATGATGATGGAGATATTTTAGATATCAATTTGACAGGGGTTCATTTAAGTGAAGAAACTCTACCTCAAAATCCAACAGAAGTTGTAAAGGAAGATGTTTCTGGATGGGCAAGAGCTTGTACAAATATAATTTATACAAATGATGTTCAAATAGCACCAAAAGCAGCAACAAATATTTAATTTATTTAATTTTTTTGAATAAACGCCTACTCAAAGCGTTCAAAAAATTTGAGTAATTAAATCCAGGAGGAAAAATGGAAAAAGAAAAAATACCCAATCTAGGAATAGATGCAAAGAATAGAATCATGGAAGAAACAAAGAAGATCCCTTTATTGATAAATGGGGAAGAAAAGATGATTACTCTTAAGAAATTGAATACAGGGATAAGAAATAAGTTAAAAAGTGAATGTACTAAAACCACATTTATTGGAGGACAGCAAAAGATATCAGTAGATGAATCTGAACTTCAAGAGAAAATCTTATCAAAGGCAATTATAGATGCCCCTTTTGAAACGGATGTAGATACAATTAAAAAACTTCCAAGTGATGTTTCAGATTATATTCTTTTAGAATATGGTAAATTTGCAGAACCGAACGAAAAAAAAAATTAAGAATCCGTGAAATGCTCAAAGGACATCATTTTGAGGATTTAGAACTTTCACGTGAATTTAATTATTGGTTTTTTGCAAATAAATTCGGTTATAGTTCAGAACAAGTAGATCAACTTCCTTATGATAGGATGATTTATTTTCTTGAATTAGAAAAAGAATTTATGAAAATGCAAGCAGACAAAAACAAAAAATAAAATGACAGGAGATTTTAAAATAGAAGTACCAATAAGTGTAGAAGGGAAAGCAGGAGGCCCAAAATATAGTGCAAAGAGTTCATCTGCATTATTAGGAGTTTCAAAAGCATTAAAATCGGTTGTCGGAAAGATGGCTGCAGTGGGAGTAGCACTTGCAGGGATAGTTGGGTTATTATCAAAATCAAGTCCATATCTTAAAGGAATTTTAGATATTTTTGGTAGATCCTTTATGATTTTCTTTAGACCATTTGGAGATTTCTTGGCAACCTTATTGAGACCAATGGCGATTTTAATGATGAAGATGGCCATCGGGTTCCTTAAATGGACTAGAACACCAGCTGGAAAAGAAGTGGTGGGAACAGCAGTTATAGTTGGAGGAGTTGTAACAGCAGTAGCTGTTGGAAGTTTGGCCTCACAAGCAGCAGCTATTTTGGGAATTGGAACAGCGGCAAATTTGGCAACTGGAAAAGTTGGAAGTTTCATGACTAAGTTAAAATTATTAGCTGGATTAGGATTAATTACTTTAGGTGTTAAATTAGCTTATGATGTTTTAACTTCAGAGGAATTTGGACAGGCCGAAGTTTTAAAGATTATTGGGTCAGGATTAGCAATTGGATTGGGAGCAACTTTGTTGGGAGCATCTGCAGCAACAGGAATAACAATAGGGATAATTACTGTAACTGCAATTTTTGCATGGAAATTTATTGATGATCTTAAAGAAAAATCAAAAGCATATTCTGCTTTAGGACAGGATATTTTTAGAAATGAAATTCAAGGACCTTTAGGTCAAGAGGGACAAGGAACAAGAATAACTAGACAATTTAGTCAAGATTTTCCAAAAGTAGATTTTGGTAATTTAGGGGAAATTTCTAGTTCAAGTCAAACAGTTATCCTAAATAATTCATACAATATAAATGGAACTCTTCCGGAAATAGATCCAGAGGAACTTGCAAGAAGATTTGGAAGATCAACTGAGATGGAATTGAAACAGAGAGGTATTTTATAATGGCAAACACAACACTTTCAGGAGGAGGTTTGGGAACAATTACTTTGCATGGTTCAGGTTCAGTTATAATTGAAAATCATGCTGCCAAAGAGGCACTTTTGACAGTTTTACCACTTTATTTATCTGATTCAGACTTAACAGATGTCTTTGATTTTGGAGGAACAACTAAAACAATTAATTTGACAGGGATTTATCTTGGAGCAAATATTGCTGCTTTAAAGACATTTGTTGATTCAGTTGAAGCATATATTCAGGGGCACCAAGATACGGATGCAGGCTATCCTTTGACCTTTGTAGATGATATGAGGGGAACAATTAAAGTAAAAATCTTTTCTTTTAATAGTACAAAATTAGAAGGAGAGTCAACAAAAGTTGGATGGACCATGAAGTTAGTTCAATCAAGTGAAAACGCATGAATAAGTATTTCGTTGGATTTTTAATTTTTGTAGTTTTGTCGGCAAGCGTGTATATTTTATTGCCAGGGAGTGTGAGAATAGATATTGGAAAAACTTATTCTACTTTTAAAGTTTGGGAAAATGGGGGTTGGGTATTAGCTGGACAAGAATACACCAAACTCATGGATGGAACAACTTTAATGAGGGCTAGTTCAAGAGAGGTAAATTATACTATTCAAGGGAATATTACTACTGCTTATCGTTATGCTTATTTTAAAGAGGGTTGCATAGCGAAAGATACTTATATTTTTGATGGAGGAACCAAAGATGTTAAATTATTTCCAGTAGATCATGAAATAGAATTGTTTAATTGTGAGGGAAAAATATTTTTATATGAAGTCACAAAACTTCTTTATACTGGAATAACAAAAAATGGAATTGAAAGTCCACAATCATTTGGACATAAGATGAAAGTTGAATGGGAAGATGGAAATTATTATTCAAGAATTTACAAATATGTTAATAAAGAGGAGGGGAAACTTTCAATTAGATATCGTGTTGATTCTGATTATTATTCAAAAAGCATACGTTTATTTGATCCACCAGAAGATATTAATGTGACTTTAGTTAGTCCAGCAGATGATCTTTTTTCTGAATTTTTGGAGGTAAGATTTAATGTAATAGGGAATATTACAGGGGATATTATTGAGAATTATTCTTTATGGACAAATGAAACTGGAACTTGGAGTGAGCATAATTATTCTTCATTTAGTAGATATTTGGTTGTAGATGCAATTACAAATTCTGTCACAACAGAAGCGTATACTTTTGTAGACAATTATACTCTTCCAATTAATACATGGGTAAATAATTATACTGCACAAAGCGAATCTTCTCCAGGACAAACAATGGCTGTAAGGGCAATTTATCATTATTTAAATGGTTCAATTGTTACAGTGGGTGCTGGAACATCTGCAGGTTCTCCTGGAGTAAACCTCACAATAGTGAATCCTTTTCAGACAGAACCAGTTAAATGGATCGAAGAATGGTTGGCGACTTCTTTGGAAGGAGGGTCAAGTGCAACAACTCATGGAAAATGGATTTCTGGAGGATATACGTATAAGGCACAAGGTTGGAATAGAACAAATAATGAAATGATTGTCTGGAATAGCCAATTTTGTTCAGTAGGGGGATCTTGTAATTCTTCATTTGAAAATAGAACTTTACGTTTTTCAGTAGATATTCCAATAGTAAATATTTCTTCTCCAGAAAATGAAACGTATTTTGAAGATATAACAATTTTAAATTATACAATTTCTGATGAATTTCCAAGTAGTTGTTGGTACTCACAAGATTATGGGGCCTCAAATTCTTCGGAAGTAGTTTATGGAACAAATTTCACAGGTTTAAATAATGAATTTGGACAAAATAATTGGACAGTTTATTGTAATGATACGGAAAATAGAATTGGTTTAGATAACATAGTTTTTACAAAAAAGAGAATTAATTATACAACAAATACAACTGAGAGTACAAACCCCGTTGATTTTAGTGTACAAGATTGGATTTTTTTAGAAGTAGATGTTTACCAAATTAATGAAACTAATATTTCTTTTGAATTGTATAGGAATGGTATTTTTTCACAAAGCATTAATTATATTATTTCAGCTAGAAATTATAATTTTACAAATTTAACAGATTCATTATATCAATACAATGTGACAGTTTGTTATACCGAGGGAGATTGTTATTCAACAGATACGAGAGAATATGGGAATACCGTCGTTGTTGAAATAATAAATTTAAGTTTAAATAATCAATTAAACAATTTAACTTCTGAAGTAGGAAATATAATCTTAGTAAATGTAACAAGCAATACAGGACTCATTTATTTGGACATAATTCATCCAGAGTATGGAATAAATTATACTACGGGTAATTTTGCCGTTGGTTTAAATCTTTTGATTGAGTATTTTACAAAAGAAATTTTTAATGATTCAACTACTTCGACATTCTTAAATTATACTGGGGAACAATCCAAAAATCTTTTCTTTTCAGGACATCAATATGATGAAGTTAAAAATATGTCTTTGAATATAAGTGGGGTTGGAGATCCAGAAAATGTTATGTTTAATAGATCTAATACTTCAAATATAAATAGAATATTCCCTGGATTTTTAATTGGAGAAAATATCTTTTTGAATAAAACAATTTTTAATCTTCCAAATGAAACTCTTTCTTTTTCAAATGTAGGAAATAAATCTATTAATCTTTATATGGATGATAATGCAAATTTTGGATTCTTAATTTTTAATATAACTGGAAGTGAATATGGTTTTGATTTTAATGAGTTTTATGATAATTATTCTTACACAGATACAATAAATAATGAAATGTTAATCGAAGGAGGATTTTTATTGCCTTATGGTTCATTGCCTCAAAAATTCACATATGATAGTTATAATGGTGCAATAGATGTAACAAAATATACTTTTGACCAGGTAAATGGATTTTATTATACTGCTGGGGCTGTAGGAGATAGGTATCAGTATAATATAATAAATACAGAAACGAGTAGTTATTTGAAACTTTTTATAGAGAATTTTCTAGAAGCAGTACATTCTGGGCAGGAAGCAAGTTCAAGTGCACAAAATTGGGTTTATTTGAATTATTCGGAATTAAATATTTGGACAACAGGGAATATTGAATTTGATATTTTATATGAGTATTCAGGGGTTAATGATAATGACTTCGGAGAATGTGGAGGAACACAAAATATTTTCTTAGGACTTAATCCAATTTGGAATAGTTCTGCATTTGAAGGTTGTTATGATTATCGTGGAGGAGGAACATATGCAACTTGTTATGATATAAGAGATACAAATGATCAAAAATTAGAATTTAATTTAACTAGGCAAATAAATAATTCTTGGAAAGTAGAAGTAACTGGTTCTGAAAAAAGTACAATGACTGTTGCTTCGACTACCGGATCTCCTCTTAATTGTGGAATATTAGTACAAATTTATAATTACACTTCTGGGAGACATACAAAAGATTATTCTAATGATGTTTTATGTACTGATACAAATGTTAGTTTAGCTAATACTTGGTACACCGGAGAGGTGGAATGGAATACAGTTGCACAATTAAGATTTAAAAATACAGCTTCTGGACACTATGATGAAGATCAAAATGAAGGATGTACTGAAGTAGATACGTATATGGAAATTTATCCAATAACTCAGGTACTTTTTGATATTGAAAATAGGAGTTATTATTCAGAGAATATTTATGAACCACAATATAATATTTCATCATCAACTCTTAATTATTCTCTAAGTGAAATTTTACCTAATCTCTATACGGGCCTTCTTTATTCTTATCTAAGTGCAGATGGAGGAACAACATGGGAAGAAGTTGCCGAAGGAGTTAATCATAATTTTTTAACAGAAGGAAATGCAATAAGATATAGGTTAGAGTTTAATTTTACTCAAACTGGATATCTTACAAATATTCCATTTTTTCTCAATGCAACAGTTTATACCCCTAAAGATTTTCCAGAAAACTTAACTTTTGATTTTGGGAATGATGGGGTACCAGATGCAACTTATACTGGAGAATTAAATGTTACAAATAGTCCACAAACAATAACAATTAGTTCAGCAGATTTAGTTTCTGCATTAGGGGGAACTCCCTTTTTGTATGATCATTTGATGAGTATCCCTTTATTTGTTGGTTCTGAGACATTAGGAAATGTCATTATTGATGCCATAAATTTAACCTATAATCCAAATCCAATTAAATTAAACTATTCAGCAATACAAATTTACTTAACAAATTCAATAAATTTCACAGACTTTCCAATCTCTGTTGAATCTACTGGGGGGAATATAACTTTTGATGATGTGGGGTATGATTATTTGGGGGGAAATTCAACAATAAATATTACGGCCCATAATGCAGATTACTCTGTTTCAGTATTTAAGAACATTACTTATTATTTTTCTGATTTTTATAAGAATCTTCCTTATGTGTGGGTAGAGGATATTTTCTTTTTACCTAGAACAAATAGTTCAAAGAATGTCTCAGCTTATGGCCAAACAAATACAATTCCATTATTTAATATTACAACTACAAATTATGGTGGAAAAGATTTAAATTTATCAATTAGAATAAATGAATCCTTTTCGTGTTTAGGATTGAAATGGAATCATAGTTCAACAATACCTGCCACAGGAAATTCAATTAATACAACTTACCAGGAGATACAAAATAGTCTTAATTATATGAGTAATCAAAAGCTATGGGTATGGGCAGATTTAACAAATTGTAATGCCTCAGAAGATAGAATTTTAACTCCAGATTTAAAAATAGAATCTTATTGTATAGATTGTTTGTGGGGGAATAGATGATTCAATCAAGTAGGATCCATATTCCAATACCTAAAATAAGAAATACTCATTGTAAAGTAGAAATTAATGATGTAGATATGACTTCAAGGATACTTGATAGTTCTTGGATTTTACCAGTTACAGATGGGATAGGAACATTTAGTCTTAAAATTTCAAATGCAAAAGGACAATATACAAATTCTTTTCAAAAAGGACAAACCATCAAGTTTTATGCAGATAATAATAATGCAAGTAATCTTCAATTTTTTGGGAGAATTGATTTTATTAAAGATGAAATAAGTGACAAGGGACAATTTTTAGTTATTGAGGGGAGGCATAGATCCTTTTTATTGAATGAGTTTAAAATATGTTATTCTGCAGATTCAAAGGAGACCTCTGAAATCTTAAAAGAGATAATTGCAAAATTACCAACAAGTTATGGATTCACAACCACGAATGTACAAACAAGTTCAACAAGTATGAGTGTGGAATGGAATTATAAAGATATTTGGGATTGCATTTTAGAAATTTGTAATTTTGCTAGTTTCGATTGTTATGTAGATGATGATTTAGATTTTCATTATTTTCAGAAAAATTCAATAGCAAATTCAGAAGATGCTATTGTAGAGGGTCAGAATTTTCTTAGATCAAAAAATTTAGGAGTGAATGATTATATTGAAAAGACGAGAGTTATTGTAATGGGCCAGGATAGGAATGGGCTTCCAATAATGTTTACAGCAATTAGTTCTAGCGAGGGAGATGAAATAAGAGAATTGTTTATTAAAGATAATTCAGCAGATACAGCCCAAAAGGTACAAGATTTAGCAGAGGCAAAATTAGAAGAAATAACGAGTAGTGTTATACAAGCGAACATCTTGTCTTATGGTTTAGAATCAGTAAATCCGGGGGATAATATTTGGGTGATCCTTCCAAGACAAGAATTGGCTGGGCAATATAAAATAATTCAAATACACCATCAATTTGGAATGAAAGTTGGAGGTTGGAGAACTGAAACAATATTTGAAAAGAAAGATATTCAGATCAGTACAAACATAAAATCTTTGAACCAAAAAAATCAACAAATTACAGATAATAAAAATGTAAATAAATTTAATTTTTCATATAATTTTGATTATTTGACTAATTTAGGGACACATTCAGGAACAGTAATTGATACGGAAAAAGGAATCCTAAGTACTACTGGGGGGGCCTCAGGAACTTGGGAGAGTCCAATAAAGAATTTAGATACAAATCCAACAGGTTTAGAATTAAGATTATCTGCAGAACAGGTAAATAATATTCTTGTTTATGTTAGTCTTGATGGGGGAAATAATTGGAAAGAAATATCAAAATTAGGAGAAGGAATCACAACGCAGATCCCATCTGGAAAGTTATTAATGTTGAGAGTTATTTTTGGCTCAGCTGCAGCACAATTAAGAGGATTATCTTTACTTTATACTTAATAACAATATTTAAATAAAATGGAGGGTACGAAATAATAGGGTAATTTAAAAATAATATGATAGCCATGAAGAAAAAAAAAGTAGAAAATTATTCTGAAAGAGATTGGAAAAAGGTAGAAGATAGAGTCCATAATGCAATAGACCATAAGAGAGAAATACAGATTTTAGAATATTTTCATAAGAGTTTTTTTAGAAAACCTTTAGATGATCAATATTTAGATTTTAGCTTAGAAATGTATACTTTTTATCGTGGAGAATATCATAGTAAAAGAGAATCAAAATTTAAATCCTTAATTAAAACAATCCTTTTGATGGCAGATGAAAGAATACAAATGGATAATGGGCCAAGAAGAGGATTGGATGGTAAGTTTTTATGAGAAAAAATATAAAATTAGAAGAGTTATTGAAGGAAGTTAATAAAAGAAAGCTTTCTGTTGGAGAAGTTAAAAGAATTTTAATTAATTTAAAAGATGTTAATCCGATTAAGTATCAAAAGAAAAGAATTGGTTTCCCGGATGAACATGTTAAATTTGGAGTTTTTTCTGATGCACACATGGGCCATATGAATTATAGGCCGGACATATTAGATAAATTCATTAAGGATTGTAAAATTCAAGGAGTTGATTTTATAGTCAATCCAGGAGATACTCTCGAAGGAATGAGTGGAAGAGAGGGCCACATTTATGAATTAACACACATAGGTGCTTCTGCTCAGATGAAATATTTTGAGAAAGAATTTGATAAGTTTGATTTACTTGGAGTAAATTTTCCTGTTTATTCTATTGAAGCGCAAGATAGTCACAGTGGATGGTTTCATAATAAAGCGAATATGGGTTTAAATATTGGAGAGGAATTACAGAAGAAATCTAAGCATTATAAGTTCTTAGGTTATGATGAGCAAGATCTCCTCTTAGATAATGGTCTAAAGATCAGATTAAGGCATCCTGGGGGAGGAACGGCTTATGCAATCTCTTATAAGATGCAAAAGTATGTTGAATCGATTAGTGGTGGCCAAAAACCAGAGATGGTCTTTCAAGGGCACTTTCATAAATCTAATTATTTATTTTATAGGAATATTCATTGTTATGATTCTGGAGCATTGCAAGAGCAAAGTCCTTTTATGAAGAAGAAAGGAACTCCAAGTCACATTGGATATTGGATCGTAGATGTTCATGTAAATAAAAAAAAGGAGAAGGGCAAAATAATTGAGAGAGTTAATAATCAATTTGTTCCATTTTTTGAATGAAATTTAAATATGTTCTTCCGTTAGCATTAGGGCTAACAGCTTTTACTTTTGGTCAACAACATAAAGTTTTTGATTCAAGAATGGCAAAGAACTATTTTATTAATTCTGAAATAATTAACGTGGAAGGTGAAAGGGTGTATGTTGAATATTATGATTTTTTTGATAGAGATTCTACAAACATTAATTGGGACGTTGTAGCTTATTTTCACACAAGAGAAAATGCAAATATAGAATTTTGGACAGAGGCTTTTATGTTAGGTGTCGATACTGATGGCGATAAAAAACTAGATGAGATTTATATTGATAGAGATTTAAATGGAACATTAGAAACTAAATTAGAAAAGAAAGTTATAAAGAAATCATGAAATTAACAGATATTATAAAAGAAGTTTGCGAAATAGCAGAAAAGAATAATGTTTCTCCTAAATTTGTTTATGATTTAATAGAATTTCAAGATTTTAAAAGAACATATAGGGAAGGAAAATCCGATTTAAAGTTTTCAACTGAAATTATTAAAAGATATTATAGAAAAAAGGGGAGGTAAAAAACATGAAATACAAAGAAGGTCAAGGAATAATTATAGAAGAAGGAGTATTTTTAATAATTAAAAATGATGAAAAGTTTTATTATACAATGGAATATAATGTATCTTCCAAACATAAATTTAAAAAAGGGATTAAAATGTTTTCTGAAGAAGAAGTTCAGAGACAAGTATCTGAAGGATTAGAAAAGATAGTCCAAAAAGCATATTATAATTATTTGTTAAAGGCTCCAGTACACCACTATTATAATCATAAAATAGATTTTTATAGGGAGTTAACGAGATGAATAAAGAAGGAATCCATGATAAGCATACTAGGTTGATTGCTTTGAAACCACATTTAATTGGATTAGAGGAAATAGTTTTAACTACTAAGGGAGCAAATATTTTCAAAAGGCCTGGAATGATTATTAGACAACCAGATAATTTACTTTTTGATTATCTTTCTAAAACAATTTATAATGTTGAATATAAAACATTAATAACTAAAAGCCAACGAACTCATGCTTGGGAGCAATTAGATTCTTGTGAATATTATCTAAAGAAATTTTTTCCTTCCTGGAGAATAAAAAATTTATTTGTTCATGATGATTATGAAGTTGAAACAAGATAACCAAACTGGTTCCAGGGTCCAGGAAGAGAAGGAGAAGAAAAATCAAAAGAAAAAAAGAAGAGTTTTTAAAAAGTACAGAGGCTTGGAAAGATAGTATAAATTCGAGGGAGGTTAAATAATGACAAAAGTAATAGAAAAAGATTGGTTCAGATCTAAAACTAAATGGGCAGGAATCCTTGCAGGATTAGGATTGATTCTCCCTGGAGTGATTGATTGGCTTAATGGAGGAGCATTTCCATTGGGAAATATTTGGACAGGACTTGTAACAATTCTAGGAGTATTCGGACTTAGAGATTTGCCTGTTTTTAATAAACTTTAGAATTAGAAATTAAATTATAGTTTTTTTCATTTTTCAGAATGCGAAAGATGGCCGGGATCCTGGTCAAGGCAGGTATTGCCGGCCAAACTCTTGTATATTAATTACTATTGGGTAGTTTATAGTTATTAATCTTTAGAGGAATAACAGTTATTTTGCTATATGGGTTATTTTTTAATACATATATTGACATAATGAGAGATTTTAAAAAGGAAAACACCTTCTTTATTTTAATTAAATTACGGAGGTAATGATGGAAGATAAAAATCTGTTCGTGGCGTTGATTCTTTTAGTTGCTGCAATAAGTGTGATATCTTTATTTGTTGGACTAGGAAACAATCTTAACGAACAAGCTTTAACGGACAAAATTGCCGCCCAAGTAGTCAGCGAATTACCGGCCCCACAAGCCGTTCCAACTGCAGCAGAAATTGCGGCATTGGTTGTAATACCAGCTCTACCAGAGTTCGAGGTGCCAGAATTTAAAAATGATGAGCACATAATTGATCTTTGGGAAGATCTGTACGCTGAAGAAATCGAAGAACTTGAGACTGAGGCTTACAATATTGCAGTTTCAGAGTTTGAAGAAGATGACTATGAACTCTTAGAAGATTGGTTTAATGAGTTTCTAGAAGACTTTGACGAACTTGAAAATGTAGAAATTGAAGATTACGAAGTTAGTGTAATCAGTTTAGGCCTTAGTGAAGATGATGATAAGGTTGCAGAAGTTCTTTTTGAAATCGAAGTTGAGTACTCTCTTAATGAGGGACCATCTTACGATTACAAGAAAGACCTAGAAGTAACAGCTTATGTGGTTTTCGATGAGGGCGACTTTGACGAGGAAGATGTCGAATGGACATTTCCCGCTATTGAAGTAGTAGCGTAATTCGTCCAATTTCTTTATTTATTTTATTTTTTTTCTAGTAGTGAGAACACCCCTATTTCCTGTGGAGAGTAGATAGATAGATAGATAATAATATACTATATAATTATATAATATATTATATAATTATATAATAATAGATTTTTTAAAGTGAGATTTCCACTAGAAATGGAGGTCTAGAGACCTAGAAGATTTTAAAAAGGAATTATGTCTGTATAATTCAGGAGGATAAGATGCCAAAGAAAAAAACAAAAGATTGGGTGAATACGGTTTTTAGTTTAGATCCAGAAATAAAAGAGAAGATCAAAGAATTGGCAGAATTTGAAGGGACCTCAAATACTGGGCTTGTTGAATTTCTTGTTAAGAATTGGGATGCAGGAATTAATCCAGCAACAAAGTTGAATATTTTATTATCAGATCGGAAAAAGCTCACAACACAAGTTGATTCAATAGATGGAAAGATAGAGGTTTTAACAAAACAGATCAAATTATTTGATGATTGGAAAAAACAGAAATCACAAAAGAAAGAACAGGCATTGCCAATAATAAAAAGAAAACTTTTAGAAAAGGATTTTGAATCTGTAGAAAGAATAGCAAAAGTTTGGCAAAGAATGACTGGCATTCCAGCAATCGAATTAATTGCTGAAGCAACCCAACAAATTCAGAGATCAGGAATATGAATAAATTTATTTTAGATGCTTGCTGCAGTGGGAGGATGTTTTGGTTTGATAAAAAACACCCAAATACACTTTATGTAGATCATCGGAAGCTAGAGAAAGGATCTCTCCCAAAAACCCCTAATTTTGAAGTAAATCCAGACAGGATAATAGATTTTAGAAAAATGGATCTTCCAGACAGGTCTTTTAAATTGGTAGTTTTTGATCCCCCACATTTAAAGTCTCTAGATAAAAATTCCTGGATAGCCGCAAAGTATGGAACACTCAACCCAGAAACATGGAGAGAAGACATTCTAAAAGGGTTCAATGAGTGCTGGAGAGTTCTAGAAGATTATGGGGTTCTGATATTCAAATGGAGCAAGTCCCAGGATAATCGAAAAAAGAGAGACATTTCAACTGCAGAACTTTTAAAATTATTACCTGTTAGGCCATTATTTGGGCACCCATCTGGAAGTAAGAGGAATACAATCTGGATGTGCTTTATGAAGATTCCAGGGGGATCTGATGGTAGAAAAAAAAGTGATTAGGCGAGACAGAGAAGATGTGACAAAAGGATCTAAAGAAGTGAAAGTCACACCCATGAGCACTCTTTTGAGATATACAAGAAAAGGCCATGAAGTAAATATGGCCAGAAATTGTAAAATAACAACAGAGAAAGAAGTGTCAATAGATGAAGCAAATTATTATGAAAGTATTTTTGATAAAGAGAGACAAAAAAACGAGAAAAGGATAAACAGATTAAAGAAAACTAAAAAAGAAAAGATTGTCCAAAGAGTGTAACCATTGAGTGAATTTTAAGATTTTTTAGAATAGATGATTTTAAAAGGGAATTATACGTGTATAATTTAGGAGGATTCAAATGAAAATTAATTTAAACGAACAAGCAGGAAAAGATGGTTTAAGCTTTCTTATTGAAGCAACAAAACCAGAAAATTTAGAGAGGGATCCATATTGGACCGCGCAAGAGGAGATTCTAGGGGGGATCTTCTAATGGGACTCACAATACACTATTCTTTTATAAGAGTAAAACAACCAGAATCTCTTTTAAAGAAGGCAGAAAAGATCGCAAGGACCCTAGGTTGGGAAATTTTGGATCGGGGATGGAATAAATTAATAATTCATCCAACAGAGGAGTGTGAGAGTATAGACCTCCATTTTCACAAAGTTAAAAACATAAAACCTGCTTACAAAGATGGAAAAATGACTGAGGATTGGTCAATAGATGGAGCAAGGCTCCAAGACATAAAAGAACCAAGACCTGAAGAGTGGTTTTGTGGGGCTTTTGTAAAAACACACTATGCTGGGTGGGAAAATCACATTAAGGTGGCGGAATTTTTAAGGTGGTTTGGAAGTTACTGCGAACAAGCAATAATTCATGATGAGTCAGATTATTATGAGAATGGTTACTCAGTAAAAGAAGTTGAAAGATTAAAAGAATTTTTAGATGACTACAATAAAATGATGGGGAATTTAGGATCCGATCTTAAAAAGGTTTTTGGAGAGGGAAAGGTAGTTAGTGGAGGAGATTTTTGAATAAAATGAAAGAAGAAAATATGGACTTATTTATCGGAGTTTCGTGGATAATCATTTCAATAATGCAGACTTTTCTGTTAGGATTAAAAAGTTGGGTTGTATGGAGTGCTACAATAATTATTTGGTTATTTATTATTAGAGCCAGAATAGAAAGAGAATAATGGCAAAACACAAATCACACCAAATGCAAGAAACAAGTCTAGAGGCTTATGAAGGGATCAAACCAAAATTAGGTGAAAGACAAAGAATTGTTTATGAAGCACTTAAGGAACTTTGTGAGATTGATGGTGATGCAACAGATACAGAAATAATGAATCATTTGTTGAAACAAGATCCAAATTATGTAAGGCCAAGAAGATACGAATTAGTAAATAAATATTGTGTGGTTGGCTTTTCAAGGATGAGAGTTTGTAAATTAACAGGGGCGACTTGCAGGGCATGGAAGATCGTCAAGGAGTTAAAATGATACTTAAAACTTTGAACGAGATTATCTCAGAAGAGAGATATAGAAAAAATACAAAATATGAAGGAAGAGGTTATACTTTTTATAAATTACAAGAAAAATTAAAAGCCGAAGCAATTAAGTGGGTTAAGAATTGTGAATGTGAAAAGGCAGCGAGATTTATACCCTTTAAACTTAGATTCTGTAAAGCTTGTCAAAGGACAATAGAAATGAACAATATTACAGAGGGGGATTTGAAATGAGAATTTTAACTGAATATGAAGTAAAACAAATTTGTAAGTGTGAGAGTTGTATGTATTTTCCACTTAGACATTTAGAAGAATGTCCAGATTGTCAATCTAAAGCTTGGCATATTACAATTAGTGAGGGAGATAATAAAAAGAAAAAATGAAAACAGGAAAATGTCCAAGATGTGGTGAAATAAAACCTTTAACTAAGCATTCAAAGAAAGGGTATCATCAACCACCTTTCAAATTACTTTGTAGAATTTGTCATAATAAAGAACACGATATGCGTCCAGTAAAACCAAGAAGTAATAAAAAATATCAGCCAGGAACAGCTTGGCACAAAAAAAAGAAAAAATGAAAACAAACACTTTTAAAAAGGGATTATACATGTATAATTCATGGAGGATCAGATGAGAGAAATAAAATTTAGAGCTTGGGATAAAGAAGGCAAGGAGTTTAATTTTATAAATTTAAGAGAAGCTATTGAGGCAGATGATGCTTATTCTTTATGTGGAGACCAAGATAGTTGTAGAGAGGCTAAAGGTGGACAATGCGGATGTAAAATCCAACAATTCACAGGATTGAAAGATAAAAATGGAAAAGAGATTTATGAAGGAGATATTATAAAAGGAACATGGGGAAAAAACGAGACAGATACTTTTACAATAGTTTGGGATGATTTTGGTTGGATGGGAGAAGGAGAGGAAGGGGCTTATGTTTTTGGAGATTACCACACCTTTGAATTAATTGGAAACATCTATGAGAATCCAGGATTATTGGAGGAGAAAAAATGAACGATAAATTAATGATTGTTAGTACTCCAACCTCTAAGAGAGATATTAAAAAATTTAAAAAGCAATGGGAAAAGTCTCAAAAAGAACCAATCATAGTCTCGCAAGAGAAACTCGGGGGAGGGGTGGATTCTGATAATATCATGGGTCCTCCTAACCCCTCTAGAAAATTGAAGGGAGGTAAAAAATGGAAAAAATTACTGGAAAAATTAAGGCAATTTCTGTAAAGAAAAAAGCAGAGGGGGAAATCGGAGTTTTAATTGAAGATCAAAAGTGGCACAATGTTCATGCTGAGGAATCGGTTTTGAATGAGATGTTAAAAACAATAATTCAAAAAGGAAATATAATTAGTTTTGATTTCCAAAACGGATTATGTACTAATTTCACTTTGATAGAGAAATCTAAGGATGAAGATGGAGATCTCTTAAGTTTGGATGATTTATTGAAATCTGCTCATGAGAAGTTTGGTGATAATTTGAATATTAAAACTAAGTTAATTAGCCATGATCCAAAAGAAAAGTCGGCTGTTTTTAAGGCAAGAGTCATAATTGCTGATGGATCTTTAGAAAGAGATTTTGATGGACATGGAGATGCAGATCAAAACAATTGTGGAGAGATGGTCAAGAAACATTATTTAAGGATGGCAGAAACTAGAGCAATTTGTAGAGCACTTAGATGGGCCACAAACAATGCACAAGTAGCAGAAGAAGAAATGGAAGATACAAAAGGAAAAGAGCCAAGTGAAGAGGATATGTCCAAACCATAAAATGACAGAATTTAAAGTTGGAGATAAAATTAGAGCAAAAAAAGATTGTGATAATGATCTTGCTCTCTTGCTTTATAATCAAAAATGGAAAAGAAAATAAAATGCCCAAGTTGTAATAGTTCAAGAATCACAAGAAGCAGACTAGGAATAGTTTGTCAAAAATGTGGTTACAGAAATGATCCAAGATACTTGGATAAGGAATTAAATAAGGAGGAAAAAAAAGATGGAAACTAAAAGCGTAAGGATTTATTTGAAGACATGGAAAAAACTCCGACGGTTAATACCTAGACGGACAGAGGAGACTGTAGCTGAATACATGGGTCGTATTGTAGAAGTGTTAAATGATAGGATAGGGGCTATGAGGATGCAAGAATGAACGGAAGTGATTTAATTGAATTTGAAGAAAAGAATCCAGAACTACAAATGAAATATCTGGAAAGTATTAATCTAGGGAATGCTCCAGAAATGTTACAGGTAAAAAAATTAGAATCTCAAGAGTATTGGGATTTTGTCCTGGAGGAAATGAGATAATGCCAACTTACGCAAGGGATAGGAAGAAGCAAGAGCAAAAGGTCAAATGGGAAGAAGATGAAGAAGAGTTAAAACAAAAAGAATTGGGGGAATGGATTAAATGAGAATAATTCACGGAGATCAATATGAATCAAAGATTTATGTAATTGATGAAGAGAAGTTAATTACTAAAATTTATTGTGGATGTAAAGATTTTGAGTTTAGAAGAAAGAAGAAAGTAAATGAATTAGCAGATGTCAAGTATTTTGCAGAACCCTGCAAACATTTAAGTCCAGGAGTGAAAAAATTAGAAGAAGAGGGATATATTTTAAAAAGACCAATAGAGATGAAAGGATCAGACAAACTAAGACCAAAATTAAGAAAGGAGTTATTAGTGATCGCAAACAATCAATGTGAAAATTTCAAAGGATATACTAAATGCAAAGAAACAGAAAGTCTAGTGGTCCATAGAAAAATGAGAGGATCCAATGGAGGAAAATATAATAAGGAGAACTGCGTGGTTTTGTGTGTGAAATGTCACAGAGCAAGACATGCTTATGAATTTAAATGATGGGAGGTAAAATAAATGAGAGAATATTTTAAAAAAGGGAAAATTGTAAGAAGTAAGTTATACAAATTTGTTAAGTTGAATGGAGCAGACTATATAGAAGATGAAAAAGCTGTCTGGATAAAACCAGAAAAATCTAAGAATACTATACATAGGGCAGCAATAATGATGGAAAAAAATGGAGCCATTTCAATGGGACGTGTTGATGAAAGTTGTTTAAATTTTGTTCCCAGTGCTGAAAATAATTCACAAGAAACTCAAGAGTGGATTATTGGGATTTTAAAGAAAACAATTACTTATAAAAAATAAGTATAAAGCCGTGTGGTGTAATGGTAGCCCAGGAGACTCATGATCTCCAGGACCTGGTTCGATTCCGGGCATTGCTATGCATGTGTTTCGGGATTAATGCTCCGAATGACGCCCAGGAAAGACTGGGAATAATCAAAGGACCATCGTATAGTGGACAAGTATGTAAGGTTTTGGACCTTAAGACCCCGGTTCGAATCCGGGTGGTCCCATAAAAAAAATGGAAAAAAGAATTTGTATTTGGTGTGGAAAGAGGATTCCTAACTATCGGCAGAAGAGATGTACAACTTGCTCTTTGAAATGCATGCATGATCATTCTCATGGATCGACAAGTGAAAGAAAAAGGAGGAAGGAAAAATGGGAGAAGAATTAACAATTGAAGATATAGAAGCGGCAATGAAATTAATTGATAAAGAACCAGAAAGAATAATCTATGAAGATGATTACCAAATAATTGAGGGAAATATGATGGGGCCTACAAAAATACAATTAAAAGAAAAGGGAGTAAAAATGATAAAAGAAATTATAGGTGATTTGAGGGAAAAATGGGGCAAGCAGATACATTGAAAGCACTGAAAGAGGAAGTTTGGATGGATTCAAAAGAGATCCAAGTTAAGTCTAAACAACAGGGCCCAAGTGTAAATATTTCTTTAAGAAAATTATTAAAACAAGGAGAGGTCTTAAGAAAGATGGTTAGAATGCCTAGAGGTGGCCATTTCAAATATCTCTGGATGAAAAAATGAAAAATCAAAAGAAAGTATTAATGGGAAAGAGATCAAGAGCAGCAGGATCTCGATTCGAATTAAAAGTTAGGGCCGATTTAGAAAAAAAAGGGTGGGTTTGTGCTAAGTGGACTAATAATGTTGAGTTTTATAATAATTTAATAGATTTAGTTCCATTAGTTAGAAATTATGGAAATAATGAAAGTAAAGAAGATTTTGAAAAAAGATATAAAGAAAATGAAAGAAAGATAAAAAGTAAAAGATTTGGAAAAATAGTAAAAGTTAAAAATAAGTTTTTAGGTCCAGGAAAACCAATGATGTTGGGTGCAGGATTCCCAGATTTTATTGCACTTAAACATGAATGTTATCATGATTTTAGTTCTTTATACCAGGTTTTTGGAGTAGAATCAAAAGTAAATGGCTTATTAGATAAGCAAGAAAAGGAAAAGTGTTCTTGGTTACTCTCTAATAATATTTTTAGTAAGATCTTAATTGCTAGTAAAGGCGAAAAGCGTGGTGAAATAATTTACAAGGAATGGGAGGAAAAACAATGAAAACGAAAATAGAAATTGAGAATTTTATTGAAGCATTAGAAATGCAAATGGGAATGAGTTCTTTTCAGACAAAAGATATGCTTAAAATTTTAAGATGGTTGGTTGAAAAATGAAATGTCCAAAGTGTGGGGATCCTTTTTTTAAGTATTTAGAAAGGAGAATCAAGAAAGGAAGCACCAAAAACCATGAAGAATTATTAATTCCAAGATCAAATTTTGAAGCAAAATGTAAAAAGTGTGGAAATCAAGAAAGCCATTAATTTCCCATAAATATTTAAAGGGATTATTCCAATATAATTATACGGGGATAATCGATGAGTTTTGAAGAAGAAGAAAAACCAAAAGTGATACGCAAGCAAGATCCTTCTAAAAGAAAAAATATCCATGTATTTACTTTAGAAAAAATTAAGAAATTTTTGAAAGAACAAGAGATGCCAATTTTTAAAGCAGAGATAGTAAAACAACTTGGAGTAGATTATAATTCTTTAAACATGGCCCTAGAAATGATTCCAATAGATACAGACAAAGATGGGAGGATTTCATTAAAAAAGAAAGATGGTATTTAAGAAAGGGCATAAAATAAATCTTGGAAGAAAACATAGTAAAGAATATTGTGAAAATTTAAGTAAAAAAAGAAAAGGTATAAAATTGTCTGAAGAAACAAAAAGAAAAATGTCAGAAGCTAATAGGGGAAGAATCTTATCTATTTCACAAAAAAGATCTATAAGTGAATCTCTTAAAGGAAAAAAATATCCTAAAGAATTATATCCAAATAAAGGAACAAGAAATAAAAAATGGGGAAACCATACTCAAGAATCAAAAATAAAGATAAGTGCTCATCAACAAGGGATTAAGGTAGAAGAATGGAAAAGGTTTAAATTGAGTAAGAATAGATTTTTAAAAAATACTGCAAAATATCAAATCTGGAGAAACGTTGTTTTTTTAAGAGATAATTTTATTTGTAAGAATCCTAATTGTGAATTTTGTGAGAATCAACAAGGGGTTTATCTTCAAGCCCATCATATTAAACCATTGAGTTTATTTCCAGAATTGGTCTTTGATGTTAATAATGGAATTACTTATTGTAGAGATTTTCATCTTAAATCAGGAATGCATAGGAAGATGCGTTTAGGAGCCCAAAATTTATAGATTTTTAGTTCAACAAAGATATGTAAATTTATTGTTTTTAATTAAGAAAAACAAAAATATTCATCAATTGAGCAGAGAAATAAACATGACAACTTCTCATTTATCTAATGTTACAGATCAATGGCAAAGGGAAGGAATCATTCTTAAAAGAAGAAAGGGCCGAGAAATTGAATTAGGATTAACAAAGAAGGGAAAAGAATTAGTTAAGATTCTTTCAGATTATGATTCATTATTCAAAAAAGAATTTGAAAGGGAGGAAGAAAATGAATAAAGATACAGAATGCAAAGCTTGTAAGGGAGTCGGATGTGTTAGATGTGATCCAAAGAAATTGAAAAAACCAGTTGTAGAAAGCAGTACAACATATGATGAGAGAAGGAAAGTTCTTGTCCATAAAGTAAAAGAAGAAAAAGAAACAGAATTAGGAGGTTTAATAGTAACTTCAGAAGCAACACTCCATGAGGAAGGAATAAAAAAATCCCTAAGGAATTTTAGAACAAGGAAGAAAAACTTTGAAGAGAATATAAAAAATCTTAATGAAGTTTTAGAAGAACCACCTAAAATGAATCCTGAATTAGAGGCATTGAAAAAGAATCTTCAAACATTACAATTGATAGATTATGCTGAAAAGAATACAGATGCCAAAAGAAAGAAGGACCAAGAGGACTTAGATAAATTCAAAAAGGATCTAGAAGTTGTTGAAAAAGATATTAAAGATATTAAACAAGCAGTGGGCACGAGGTTAAAACTATGAGTTTAAGCGATGCAATAACTACTAATGATGAAACACTGCTTCCTCCTAATTTTATTCACAAAGAAGATGTCAAAGAGTTCCTTAAAAAAGTTGAATTTAGAATGTTGAAGAAATTTCAAATGGCCTCAGTTCCAATAATGAAAATAATTAAAGAAGAAGCAGGAGACAAATTAAATGGCAAAAGATGATTTAGACAAATTCATAGATGATTTGAACGGAGAAGAAGATGAAGAAGTTGGAGATTAAGTATCTTCCAATAGAAGATATAAAGCCTTACAAAAAGAATCCTCGAAAGAATGATAAGGCAGTTGAAATTGTAGAAAAATCAATAAAAGAATTTGGATTCAAAAACCCAATAATTCTAGATAAAAACCATGAGATAATTGCAGGCCACACAAGATTGAGAGCAGCAAATAAACTAAAATTAAAGGAAGTGCCTGTAATTTACGCAGAAGATTTAACAGAAGAGCAGGTAAAAGCCTTCAGAATAATGGATAATAAATCCACAGAATATGCATATTGGAATATTGATCTTCTAAAAGAAGAACTAGAAGAATTAAAAGATTTAAACTTTGATCTTGATTTGACTGGTTTCAATGGAGCAGAGATAGACTACTTGTTAGGAATTAGTGATGAAGAAAAGAAGAAATCAAAGCAAGCAAAATATCAAATAGAAGAAGGAGAAATTTATGAATGTGGGGATCACTTAGTAATGTGTGCAGATGCAACAGACCAATTGGCTTTGGATGTTCTTCTTAATGGAGAGAAAATAAAACTCTGCATAACAAGTCCTCCATACAACATGAAAGGAGATCTTTATGGGAAATACAAAGATGATCTTGACAGCAAAGCGTATATTGAATTAAACCTAAGGACAATTAAAAATTTGGTGAGGCATTTAGAAGGATACATTTTTTGGAATCTAAGTTATAATTTCAATAGCAGGTGGGAGTTCATAGAGATATTCCATCAGATAATAACAGAAACAGATCTAAAATTCCTGGAAAACATCATATGGGATAAGGGTCATGGTCTCCCAATAATGTCTCAAAGAGGGCTTACAAGGCAATATGAGAACATTTTAGTGGCTGGGATGGGTGAAACTGTACAAAAAGAGCTAACTTATTCATTTATAGGGTCAAATGTGGATAAAGTGATATTCAATAAACATGGTCAAAAAGCACTCACAAATTACTGGAGAATAGAAACAAGAAAAACCCAAACAGAAGAGCATCGGGCAGCTTTCCCAATTGAACTCCCAACAAAAGCAATAAGGATCATGACTAAGGAGGAAGACATAATTTTAGATTGTTTTGGGGGCACCGGAACAACAATGATTGCTGCAGAAAACACTAAAAGGAAAGCAAGGATGATGGAATTAGATCCTTGGTATTGTAGTTTTATAATAGAGAGATGGGAGGAAAGTACGGGCAAAACTGCAAAAAAAATGCAACGAAAACAACAAAATGACTAAATTAAGTAAGAAAAAGGTTAGGGCAGCCATTCCAGGGAGTTTCGGAATAAGGGCAATTCTCGCAACAAAGTGTGGTGTGGAGCGCGGAACAATGACAAGATTCCTCCAAAAAGAAAAAAATAAGGATTTAATAGAGGAACTTGAGGAAGAGAGAGATAAGGTCCTAGATGTTGGGGAGAAAAAATTAATTGAATTAGTGAACAGGGGAGAATTTCCAGCAATCAAATTCTTATTATCTACAAAAGGGAAAAGCAGAGGATATATTGAGAAGCAAGAAATAGAACATTCTATGGATCAATCCATCACTTTCGTGGAGGTCATTAAAACTGCGGAGGAGATAAAAAGTGGAAGAAAGAAAGATAATCTTAAGCCAAAAACAGCGTGAAATTCTGAGAGTTTTAGATGATGATAAACATACTGAAATTTTTATGGGTGGAGCAGCTGGTGGTTCTAAATCTTTTACCGGCTGTTACTGGCAAATTAAGAGAAGATTAAAATATGCTGGTTCAAGAGGATTTTTGGCCAGGGCTCGATTGAAGGATTTGAAAGAATCAACACTTTTGACCTTTTTTGAAGTTTGCAGGCTATTGAAATTAAAATTAGGGAAGGATTATACCTACAATGCAATGTCTGGAGTGATTAAATTTTGGAATGGAAGTGAGGAGTATCTAAAAGATTTGTTTCATTATCCTAGTGATCCAGAGTTTGTTAGTTTGGGTTCAACTGAATATACTGATGGATTTATTGATGAGATGGCAGACATAGGCGAACAAGCATATCAAATTATTAGATCAAGGATGAGATTCAAATTAGATGAGTTTGGATTGATTCCTAAAATAGCCATGGGTTCAAATCCATGTAAAACATTTCTCTACCAAGAATTTTATAAGAAATGGCGTGATGAGGAATTAGAAGATTGGAAGGCATACATTAAAGCAGATGTTTATGATAATCCATTTATTTCAGAACACTATATTGAAAATCTTAAAAAATTAGATCCAATCAACAGGGCCAGACTTCTTGATGGAAACTGGGAATATGATGATGATCCAACTAGATTATTTGATTATGATTCAATTTTAGATTTATTTACTAATGATGCTGAAAGAGGAATAAGATATTGTATTGTGGATGTGGCCGGACGTGGGAGAGATAGAACAATCGTTGGAATTTGGGATGGTTTCTTTTTATTGAAGATAATTAATTTGAATAATATTTCAAACACAGAATTGGATGATATTTTAATAGAAGAGAAGATACCGAGGAGCAGGTGTGCAATTGATGAAGATGGTGTTGGTTTTGGATTAGTTAAGGATCTCCCAGGAGTAAAAGGATTTGTTAATAATTCTAGACCTGTCATGAGCAAGAAAGAAAATGAAGAAGAAAAAGCTCAACACAATTATAAAAATCTAAAAGCGCAGTGCTGGTTTTTACTGGCCAATTATGTGAATGCAGGAAAGATTGGAATTTATCGAGATATAAAAGTAGAATACAAAAAACTTTTAATTGAGGACCTTGAACAGATTAAACAAAAGGATCCAGGCAAGGATGCACCACTTCAAATTTTAAGTAAAGAAGAAATAAAGGAAAATCTTAGGAGATCAACAGATGTTGGAGATATGTTGATGATGAGAATGTACTTTGAATTAAAGAAACCATTATTATTTAGTTTTATTTCTCCTAGGAAAACAGACAATAAACCAATTGGAAAGAGAAAAGATAAAAGAGCTAGGAGAACTTTCAGACAGGCAATCAAAGAAGGGAAAGTAAATTTAGCACCGACGACAAGGGGCAGAAAGGAGATGGAAAATGTATAGTGAGAAATTAAAAGAAAAGGTTTTTGATGTGAAGATTTGTGCTAATGAAAAATGTGGGAGAAAATTTTATGTTACTAAAAAAAGTCATACAGGAAGAAGGATTCCTTTTGGGGTAAGGGCTTTTAATTGTAATACTTGTTCTAAGGATTGTTCTAGAGTTTATAATAAGGATTATCAAAGATTATATAATAAAGGATATCAGAAAAAATATCGTGAAAGGAAGAGAAAAGCCAAATTATTAGAGGCTTACTAAACACCAATATTTAAATAATTAAACCCACATAAATAGATATCATCTTCATGCTCATGGGAATCCTAGATTTTTTTAAACCAGAAGTAAAAGCAGTACCGCCTGTTGGATCAGCTTTTGAACCGACGAGAGGTGGAATGCCAAAAGCATATATTCCAAAATTTTTATATAAGCCTCCTTATGGATATCCAAGGTATGTTGATATTGTAACAATTAGAAGATTAGCAGCAATGCCTTATGTTGAAATGTGTATTAGTACAATTATAGATGAGCTTTGTTCAATCGAATGGGATATTGTTGCAAAAGAGGGGATGGAAGATTCTAAGACTTTGGAAGAACATTCTAAACAAGTAAAAGATTTTTTTATGAATCCAAATACAAATAAAGAATCATTCGAGGAGATAAGAAGAAAATATCTTCGTGATATTTTAGAGGTTGATTCTGGTTTAATTAATAAGATTTTCAATAAAGGAAAAGAGATGGTGGAAATTGTTGCAAGGGATGGGGCCACTTTTACAAAGAACCCAGATATTTATGGGATGATGACTGATAGAGAGGATCTAATTCTTGAGTCAGAAATATTGCCTTCAAATAAAACTCCAACTTCAGCAGTAGGAGATCCAGGGTTTATTACTGCAGCAGATGCAAGAGAGAAAGCAGCTTATTTCCAATATGGATGGATAAGTGGAGCAAGGCCAGTACCTTTTGGAAGAAGAGAAATAGTTTGGTTTGAGAGAAATTCAAGAACAGATTCAGTTTATGGGAGATCACCAATTCAAAATTTAGCAGAAACAATTCAAACATTAATTTATTCAACAGAAGCAAATTTAGAATATTTTAATGATAATTCAATTCCTAAAGGAGTTCTTGCTTTGGAAGGATCTACTGTAGAAGAGATAGATGCCTTTAAGGAACAATGGGAAAGTCAACAAATGACTCCAGACACGGCAGGCAATTGGAAAAAGAAGATGCACAATTTACCTATTGTTGGGAAGAAACCTATTTTTGAAAGATTTCAATTTACAAATTCAGAGATGGAATTATTAGAAGGTCAAAAATGGTGGGCCAAATTAGTGTGGGCTTGTTTTGGTGTTACGAGTGTGGAGTTAGGATATACAGAAGATTCTAAAGGATTAGCAAATCAGATAGTACAAAGTAATGTTTTCAAAAAGAGATCCATTAATCCAATTTTAAGGTTAGAGGCTTATAAAATAAACCAGGAGATAGTTAGTGAATTTGAGTTTGATGATGTTGAGTTTAAATTTCTGCTTTTTGATGTAGAGGAAGAAACAAAGAAAGCTACATTATACCAACTCCAAATAGCAGCAGGTTATAAATCAATTAATGAAATTAGATTAGAAGAAGGTATGGAAGAAGTGGATTGGGGAGAAAAAGAATCTCTTGAAGAAGAGCATGCGAGAGAGATTGATAAGATAGCTGCAAGTGGATTGGGGAGAGAAGGGCCCTTAGGAAAAGAGGAAGGAGATCAAAAGAAAAAAGTAGGTAAAGAGAAAGAGGCTCTGGCAGGTAAAAAAAAAGAATCAAAAAGCTTTGAAGGAAATCCATTAGTTCTTAGGCCAAATGAAGTTCCAGGAGAAAAAAGATTAGAAGAAAGCATTTTATTTTTATTGAAAATTAATGAAAAGAAAATTAAGGAATTAATTGAGAAAGAGGCAGGCCAAAATAAACTCCAAGAGATTAAAGCATTGCCAGATTTAATCAAGGCAATAAAAAGTCTTTTAACATTTGGTGGAATAAAAGAAATTTCTGATGCAGTGATTAAAAATACATTTGTCTTTGGATGGGATCAAGCAGAAAAGCAATTAGATAAGAATTTATTTGTAAATAATGAAGCTGTGGAGTTTATCCAAGATTATACTTTTAATAACATTAAGGGAATGACTGAGGATGTTGCTGATGATCTAAGGCAAGAATTAGAAAGAGGAATTATGGAAGGAGATTCAATTTCTGGGTTAAAAGAGAGGGTGACAAAAGTATTTGACGTCGGTGAAAATCGTGCAGAAATGATTGCACGAACCGAGTCAAACAGAGCAGAGAATCAAGGAAAATTGCAAGCATTCAAATCTTCCGGGGAGAAATATAAAAAACAATGGCTATCTGCAAAGGATGATCGAACAAGTAGAATTTGTAATCATTTAGATGGGGAGATAATTGGGTTGGATGAAAATTTTAAGGATTCTGTTTCAGGATGGTCAGGACCTTCACCTCCTTCTCACGTTTCGTGCAGGAGTACTCTTTTGTATATCTTAGATGAGGAATAGTTTTTTAAAGCAAATAGTCGTTAAACATATATGAAAACTAATTGTGCTTATTGCAATAAAGAATTAGATAGAAGACCTTCTTTAATAAATCGAAGAAATTGTTATTGTAATGCTTCTTGTCAGATGAATTATGAATATAAGGAAGGAATTAGAGATAAAATAAAGATCACTGAAAAAGCACATGAAACCTTGAGATTAAAAGGACATTATAAAAGAGACAATTCTTATTTATCAAACCCAAATCATATAAGTGAAGAAGGTAGAAAAAGAATTTCAGAATCTAAAAAAGGATTTAAAAATCCAATGTTTGGAAAAAAACCATGGAATAAATTAGTTCCAACAAAAAGGTGGTGGGAAGAAAAAGAGTTTATTAAATTAAGAAAAATTTGTTTGAAAAGAGATGATTTTAAATGTGTAAATTGTGGAGAAGATAAAAAAGATTTATTCTGTGATCACATAATTCCATATAGAATTTGTAAAGAACATAAATTGAAAAATCTTCAAATGCTTTGTGGAAGATGCCATTCCAAAAAAACTGCAAAAGATGTTAAAAATTATTATTTAAAAAGATAAACTGTAGAAGTACTTTACTTTATATTGAAGAAAAAGAATAGTTGTCTGAATATCAATATTTATAACTAAAAAGTGTTTATGTATCTCATGGAACATCTATCCGATCAGCCGTGCTTTACTTTTACTGCCCCTTTTCATGTTGAAACTGTTGAAATTAAAGGACAACAAAGATTATTTTTAGAGGGGATTATTTCTAGTACACATTTAGATTTGGTTAATGATATAGTGACAAAAAATTGTTTAGAATCAATGCAAAAACAGATTATTTCAAAGAATTTAAAATTAGATATTCAACATGAGGCCTTTCGAGGAGATTCACAAGAAGAGAAGGAAATAAAT
>SDBT01001427.1_pt1 | contig 41967 bp, 43 predicted proteins | sample 2277101 | NCBI WGS metagenome assembly SDBT01 (sample SAMN10404973, study PRJNA504765) | marine sediment metagenome | isolation source: marine sediment core GS10_PC15, 103 cmbsf | place: Arctic Ocean: Southern Knipovich Ridge | collected 2010 | reverse complement strand
GCAAAGCGTAAACCTAAATTTCAAAGATAAAATTTTTACCTTGGTAGAAAAAATAGAAGGAGGGACTCCGTTTTCTCAAGCGCTTAAAACCTATCCCAAACTCTTCTCTGTCTTTTATGTGGCTATGGTCAAATCAGGCGAGGTTTCTGGAAATCTGCCTAATGTCTTGAATTATCTAGCCAACCATTTAGAAAAAGAATATCATTTTTCCTCCAAAATTCGAGGGGCAATGATTTATCCTTGCCTGATTTTAGTTATTGTGCTTTTAGTTCTTGGCATGATGATGTTCTTTGTTATCCCCAATCTGACGGAGATGCTTAAAGAAACTGAAGGCGAACTGCCTCTGATTACCAGAATAGTGCTGGCTTCAACTGACTTCTTAAAATATTGGGGATGGCTTTTATTGATTTTCGTGGGATTCGCAATTTTCTTGTTACTCCGATACCGCAAGACCAAAGCAGGGCGACAGGCCTTTGATAAATTCTTTCTCAAGATGCCTCTTTTGGGTAATTTCTTAAAAATTGCCTATCTTTCGCGCTTTGCCAGCAACCTCTCTGTACTGATTAGCGGCGGTCTGCCCATTGCCCGGGCATTAAAGATTACCGCAGACATCATTGGTAACACTGTTTACAAAAAGATTATTTTAAAATGCCAGCAAGCAGTAAGAAAAGGAGTAAGTATTAGCTCAACTCTTAAAAAATATCCTCTGGTCTTTCCACCGATGTTTGCTCAGATGACTCTGGTAGGAGAGAAAACCGGCACCTTAGATAAAACCCTGATGGCGGTGGTTAGTTTTTATCAAAAAGAAGTGGATAGACGGCTGGACCTTCTTCTGAGCATTCTTGAGCCGGCCATGATTATATTCTTGGGACTTGTGGTAGCCGGACTAATGGCAACAGTGCTTCTGCCGCTTTACAAACTAATGAGCGTGTATTGACCCCTGTGGAGTTATCCACAAGCAAACTCCGCTAAAATGTAATATAATAAGGACATGCCTCGCTAACGCTCGGCATAACCTTGATTCGCTAAATGTATAAATATATAATCTTGAATTAAGAATATGAGGAATAATCGCGGATTTACACTTATTGAACTACTGGTGGTGATTGCTATTATTGGAATTTTATCCACCATGGTAATGGTGTCTTTGACTGATATCAGAAAAAAAGCCAGAAATGCCAGAAGAGAATCAGATATTCGCCAAATTGTTTTGGCTATGGAGTTGGACTATTCACAAGATGAAAAGTATTCAAGAACAGAAACAATGCCATTAAAAATTCCGACTGATACGGGTAAGTATATAGACCCGGTTCCCAAAGACCCCTTAGGCAATGACTATAAGTGGCGGGACAATTCTTTGGGAAGCGCCACTTCTTGCGACGACCAAAGTTATTGTGTGTGGGCTGAATTAGAATTAGAACAAGGTTATTTTGCTGGCTCGCCAAAAGGAACACGCAAGTTAGATGAACTACCAGTAGAAACTAAATGTTGTTGGTAAGCCCTGCCGGGCACACTACAATGAAAAATAAAGGATTTACTCTTATTGAACTTTTATTGGTTATAGCTATTCTTGGATTGATGAGTTCTATTATGGTGGTGTTGCTGGGGCCGACCCGCCAGAGAGGAAGAGATACTAAACGATTAGTGGACTTAGGCCAGATTCATTCAGCCATGGAGCTATGCTATATTGACAAGGACTGTACTGCAGAAGACGCCTATCCTGATACCACGGCTGGAGCCAATACCTTAACCAGAATTGACCCAGATGGAACCCCACTACTTCTTGATTTGAACAGGGTAAAAGACCCCAAAGACCAAGCGCCTTATCAATACACCTGGATTGACGGAACTGACCAATACTATTGTGTTCACGCTAAATTAGAAGCAAAATCAGATACTTGGTTTTGCGCTTCCAGTAAGGGGACAAAACAAAAAACCGCAGCGGCCTATACCCCAAACAAAGATGACTGCTGTGGATATGATGTAGATAATTAAGAAAGGTCGAGTTGACTGTTAAACAAAAAATAAAATTATGAAAAACAAAGGTTTCACATTGATTGAACTACTGGTGGTTATTGCCATTATCGGTATTCTGGCTTCTATTGTGCTGGTCTCCTTGGGCGGAGCCCGCTCCAAGGCAAGGGACGCTAAAAGAATGTCAGACATACGTCAGATAGTAACAGCGCAAGAAATGGTTATGGGCGATGACGAAGGATACTTTCAGGCAGCTGCCCAAGACGGCGTCCCAGCCATTGTTAACGCTGCTGCAACAGAGTATTTCCCTGCTACTAATGACCCGCAAGGTAGTAGTAATCCCTACGAATGGTTAGGTAATAATGTCGCCGTGTCGTGCGACAATGACCAAGTTTTCTGCGCCTATGCTGTGCTTGAAAAAGACAGCGCTACCACTGGCAATATCATTTATTTTGCTGCTTCAGAAAAAGGAGCCAGAGAATTAGACCTCGCCGCAGCTCCTACCTATGGCGCTAGTGATTGCACCTGTTACTAACAAAACCTATCTGCCGGCAGAATCAAAAACTATCGATGTCGTTCATCGATAGTTTTTGCTTGCGGCGCCACGGGTAGTCGAAACCCGGTTACCTGGTTGAAAACCAGGCGTCCTAACCACTAGACGATGGCGCCAAATCATTACTATATTAGCGTAAAAATTGAAAAAAATCAAGAAAAACTATATGATAGGAGTAATGATAATCTTAGGTATTGAAACATCTTGCGATGATACTTGCGTTGCCATTGTTGAAGTAAAAGGCCAAAAAAAGCCCAAATTTAGAATTCTGTCAAATATTGTCTCATCGCAAGTAGAAATCCACAGAAAATATGGCGGCGTCTACCCGACCTTAGCCAAACGCGCGCACGAAAAGAACTTACCCTTGGTCTTAAAGCAGGCCCTGGAAGGAGCTAAGCTCCTTCCAAAAGACATTGATGCTGTCGCAGTAACTGTAGGGCCTGGATTAGAGCCGTGTTTGTGGGTTGGAGTGAATTTTGCCAAGAACCTGGCAAAAAAGTGGAAAAAACCAATCATTCCGGTCAATCACATAGAAAGTCACATCCTCGCCAACTGGCTCAAAATATCCGAGAAGTTATCTCGGATAAAATTCCCTGCTATTTGTTTGGTAGTGAGCGGCGGGCATACGCAAATAATTTTAATGAAAGGCGTTGGCAAATACAAAATCCTTTGTGAAACCCGGGATGACGCGGCTGGCGAGTGTTTTGACAAGACAGCGCGCATTTTGGGTCTCCCCTATCCTGGAGGACCCGCCATTGCGGCTGAAGCCGCAAAAAGTGGCAGAGAACAGTTCTCTGCCACTTTGCCCAGGCCTATGATTTATCAGAAGAATTATGATTTTAGTTTTTCAGGATTAAAAACCGCTGTTTTATATCATTCTAAACAGACAAAGAAAACAAAAAAATATATTCAACAAATGGCCTCTGAAATCCAACAAGCAATTATTGACGTGCTCGTCCGCAAAACCATCAAAGCAGCCAAGGACTTTAAAGTAAAAACAATTATACTCGGCGGCGGCGTAACAGCAAATAATGAACTAAGAAAACAATTCAAAGAAAAAATTAAAAAAGATATTCCTAATATCCAATACCTAACACCTAATATCCAGTTCTGCACAGATAACGCCGCGATGACAGCAGTTGCGGGTTATTACAATAAAAATCAGGCAACAAAGAACTGGAAAGATATTAAGGCAAATGCTAACATAAAATTGTGAAGTCCTTACCTAAAACCTACGACCCAAAACAAGTTGAAGATAAAATTTACGGTTTATGGCAAAAATCCGGGTTTTTTAATCCTGACAAACTCCCTGGTGTCAGAAAAAAAACTTTTTGCGTAACCATGGCCCCACCTAACATCACCGGCCACATCCATGTAGGCCATGCCTTGGAACATACTCTCTTAGACACGCTGGTACGCCAAAAAAGAATGCAGGGATACAAAACACTGTTTCTGCCAGGCAAAGACCATGCTGGAATCTCGGGACAATACGTGGTTGAAAAACAATTAAGAAAACAAGGCAAAACGCGCTTTGGTTTAGGGAAAGAGAGATTCCTTAAACAAATGTGGCAATGGATGGAAGAATATGGCAACAACATAGACAAAGAATTAAAGCAACTTGGCCTTTCCTGCGATTGGTCGCGCCAGAGATTTACCTTGGATAAAAACTACCAACAAGCAGTTAAGCAGGCCTTTGCAATCTATCAAAAAAAGGGTTGGATTTATCGTGGTAAAAGAATAGGCAACTGGTGCGCGCGATGTAAGACAACTATCTCAAACCTGGAAGTTGAACATCAAGAGAAAAAAGCAAAGTTGTGGTTTCTCAAATATCAATTAAAACAAGGCGCTAAATTTATCATTGTTGCTACAACACGACCGGAGACCATGTTAGGCGATGCGGCCGTAGCTGTTAATCCCAAAGATAAACGATATAAAAATTTAATTGGTAAAACAGCGATTTTACCCATACAAAACCGCGAAATCCCGATTATTGCCGACGATTTAGTGGACAAAAATTTTGGCACTGGAGCAGTAAAGGTTACTCCTGCTCACGATGCTCTTGATTTTGAAATTGCTGGCAAGCATAATCTGCCATTTCATTACATTATTGATGAAAACGGTAAAATGACTAAAGAATCTTCAATCTGTAATGGTTTGTCAGTTCAAGAATGTAGGAAAGAAGTTTTAGCCCGATTAGAAAAAGATGGTCTATTACAGAAAGAAGAAGATTACATTCATAACATTGGTGTTTGTGAAAGGTGCAAGACCGTTATTGAACCTTTAGTGTCTGAACAATGGTTTTTATCAATGAAAGAATTGGCGAAAATAGCCACGAAAGCGATTAAAGAAAATAAGATAAAATTTGTTCCAACCACCCGCAAGCAAATAATGCTTAAGTGGTTCAAAGAAGTTAAGGACTGGAATATCTCCAGACAATTATGGTGGGGCCATAAAATACCAATCAAAGGAGAAAGCGATGTTTTAGACACTTGGTTTTCCTCTGCTCTCTGGCCCTTTGCCACTCTGGGCTGGCCGGAAAAAACTAAAGATTTAAAGCAATTCTACACCACAAGTTTAATTTCAAGCGCTCGGGAGATTTTCTTTCTTTGGATAAGCCGAATGGTTTTTTCCGGCATAAATTTTATGGGAAAAACACCGTTTAAAGTCATTTATACACATCCGACCATATTGGATAAAAAAGGGAAAAAAATGAGCAAATCATTAGGCAATGTAGTTGACCCGATAAAACTTATTGATAAATATGGAACTGATGCTGTCAGATTTGGTTTAATCTGGCAAACTACCGGATTACAAGATATTCACTGGTCAGAAGATGCGCTTTTGGCCGGGAAGAAATTTTGCAATAAACTATGGAATGCCAGTCGATTTGTTCTGGGACAAAAGTTGCCAGAGAACTGTTCTCTGGCAACTTTAAAACAAAAAGGGTTGACTGTGGCCGATAAAAAAATCGTAAATACTTTAAATAGAACCATAAAATCAGTCAACAAGCATTTAGATAACTTCCAGTTCGGCAAGGCAGGGCAAACTCTCTATGATTTTTTCTGGCATGATTTTTGCGATAAATACATTGAGGCCTCAAAAAAACAACAAGATGAGAATTCAAAAAAAATACTTTTCTATGTTCTGTTAACTTCTCTGAAACTCCTGCATCCGTTTATTCCATTTATCACTGAGGAAATTTATCAGGGACTGCCTCTGAAGAATAAGAAAAAATGTTTAATGGTTGAAACCTGGCCAACAGCATGAACTATCTCATATACATTCCTTTTGGCCTATTGCCCAGTATTATCTGGTTGCTTTTCTATCTAAAAAAAGACGCGCATCCGGAATCCAACGCAATAGTTTTAAAAATATTTTTCTATGGAATGTTGGCGGCTGTAGTGGCTGCCTTCTTAGAACTGGGTATTTTTAAACTGTTGGTTAACCCCATCCTTACCACTTTTGTAGGAGTAGCCCTAATAGAAGAAACAGTCAAGTATTTAGTGGTTCGTTTCAGTGTTTTGCGCAGTCGGGCATTTGACGAACCTTTGGATGCCATGATTTATATGATTATTGCCGCCCTGGGCTTTGCCGCCTTGGAAAATCTCTTAATTCTATACTCCTTTGAACCAGGGTTTCAACTTTGGGAGACATTTGCCTTTTCTACCTTCCGTTTCGTGGGAGCAACCTTCTTGCACGCTTTATGCTCTGGCGCTGTTGGTTATTTCCTGGCTCGCTCTCTATATGATAGTAAAAAACGGCTCTGGCTGCTTGGCTTGGGTCTTGTGGCGGCTGTGTTCTTGCATGGCGCTTATAATTTCTCTATAATGAATATTGAGGGGCTTCAAAGATTTATTATCCCCATAATCATTTTAACAGCCCTGGCGCTGTTTGTTTCCTGGGGCTTTAAAAAACTCAAAAATGTCAAAAGTATCTGCAAAATTAAATAAGGAAGGTCAGGGTAATTGGCCAGAGGTAGAAGGAGAATTGGCTGTTGATGTTTATCAAACAGAAAAAGAGGTTATTGTTCAATCAGCTATTGCCGGTGTAAGGCCAGAGGAACTAAATGTTTCCTTTGAAAAAGATATGCTTATCATTGAGGGCAAAAGAGAACAATGTGAAAAAGAGGAAAAAGAGGAGTATCTTTTTCAGGAGTGCTTTTGGGGCGCTTTCTCGCGAAAGATTATTCTACCTGAAGATGTAGACACTTCCAGAGCAGAAGCCATAATGAAGCAAGGTGTTCTCACTATAAGAATGCCCAAGATTAAAAAGCGGGATACAAACAAGGTAACGATTACAGAAGAAGAATAATTGTTGATAATTGACAATATTAAACCCTCCTCACTCTTACAGAGTGAGGAGGGTTGTTTCTTCAACACACCAAGCAACAAAAAAATTATAGCCACCTTCGGGGCTACAATTTTTTTGTGCCGAGGGTGGGACTCGAACGAGTTGCCCGAAGGCATTCCCTCCCTTCGCCTCGCCGAAGTTTCGCTTTGCGAAACGAAGGCGGGCTTCGGTCGGAATTCGGGGGGTGGGTTCTCAACGCACCCTCAAATACATAAGTGTGCCGAGGGTGGGATTCGAACCCACACAGGAAATTCCCAGCAGATCCTAAATCTGCAGCGTCTGCCAATTCCGCCACCTCGGCAAATTCACCCCTACACCAAATTTGGTGTAGGGGCAAACAAGAGAGGAGAGAAAGCCCTCCTATCTTGTTAAGTATGCTTAACATCCTAAGCTAAATAACTACTTTTGAGCTAAATAACTACTTTTGGATAATCTGCGCTACTATTCTAACTATTCCTCGGGAGATAAAAGCAACAATAATGCCAACTAATGCCCAGATGAGTTTGTTGCGAGCGCTGGTTACTTTTTCCGGGTCTCCACCAGACAGAACAAATCCGAACGCTCCCCAGATGATAAATAAAGCGGCAACTACCAAAAGAATCACAAATATCCAGTCAGCAATGGTGTAGACCATATCCAACATGCAACAGGCCTCAACTAAACACTCTGTGTCACCTTTTCCACAGTCCGTGGTACCCGTTATTTCTGCAATTGTCATACCATCTACGCATCCCCTGACTTCATGCTTCATTGTACAACCGCCTTCAGAATATCCGGCTGGTATGACCGTCCCAGGGTCCTGCGCCAAAGCAAGCGCTGGCACAGCCAAAATCGTACTTAAAACTAATATTGAAAGGACTTTTTTCATCATAAATTTTCCACAAGTTTAACGACCTTTCTATTGTAATATCTATAGTATATCAAATATAAAACTACTTAGCAATAATCTGGGTTACTAATATTACTAATCCCCGAGCAAGAAAAGCAACAATAATGCCAACTAATGCCCAGATGAGTTTGTTGCGAGCGCTGGTTACTTTTTCCGGGTCTCCACCAGACAGAACAAATCCGAACGCTCCCCAGATGATAAACAAACCAGCCACGACTAACAAAATAACAAATATCCAGTCGGCAATGGTGTAGACCATATCCAACAGGCAACAGACCTCAACATTACAGCTATTTGCTCCTGCCTTTTTATTGCAATCTGTTTCTTCGTCTTCATCGTCAGGATCTGTCATATCCGCTATACATCCCTGTACTTCATGCTTCATTTCGCAAGGAGACAGCCCTGATGATATTATTTCTTCGCCAACAGTCCCATTGCCATTATTGCCATTACCATCTTCATCCTCATCCTCATCCTCATCGCAATCCACATCGTGGTCAAGATCACCAGAAGAACCAAGCCTATCCTCTAAGGATTGGAGGTCGTTACAATCTTCTCCATCCAACGGATTACCTTTCAAGTTAATCTTATCACCTACCCCAAAATTTGAGTTAGCCACCAAAGAACTTATATCACTTATATTATTATCTCTCAAATCCAAGTCTTCCAAAGAAGCAAAACCAGCACCCAGCGCACTTATATCACTTATATTATTCTCGCGCAAATTTAAGTCCTCTAAGTTAAAAGGGCTCAAACTTATCAATATACTTATATCGCTTATACTGTGATCTTTCAATCTTAAGAGCTTAAGACCATTGGCATATTGCAACCCGGAAAGATTGATTATTTTCTCGTCTCCTGGCGGATCATTGAGAGAAAGTTCCTCTAATTCTGCCAAATCCTGATTGGTTAAAACACAAGGTGGGACTTTGCTCAATTCATCACATATGGCATTTTTGAGATTTACATCAGGAATAATTACTAAATCTTGAGCCAAAACAAACCCTGGCAAAACCAAAACTCCAGTCAAAATTAAAACCGAAACAAATTTTTTCATAATTTTTCCTGTTAACTAATAATTTGAACTATTACCCTGACTAATCCTTGCGAGATAAAAGCAATAATTACTCCAACTAAAGCCCACGTAAGTTTGTTTCTGCCGCTAGTTATCTTCTCTGGCTCTCCTTTGGAAAGAACAAAGTCAAAAGCAGACCAAATGACAAACAAACCAGCCACCACCAATAAAATCACAAATATCCAGTCAGCAATGGTGTAGACCTTGTCTAAAAGACAGCAAATTTCACTTCCACAACCTGCTGCATCCTCTGTGCAATCCGTGGTAGCGCCTCCCTCTATCCTGGTATTGCGAGTACACCCTTTTATTTCGTGCTTCATTGTGCAACCAGCCAAGCCCTTGGGTAATATTTCTCCGTCTCCGTCTCCTTCTCCGTCTCCTTCAGACATTGCCGTGTCACAACCTGCCTTTGTGTTAAAAACTTCATTGCCTGCAGCCCAACAAAATTCATCAACTTCAGCTATTTCTGTATCACAAACACACTGTTCAGTTACTCCTACCTGACAGGCATTTTCATCATTAGGACAAGCAGCCGCTGACACGACCATTGGCAAAATCAAGGCAGCGCCTAAAATCAAAATTGTAATAAATTTTTTCAGCATAATTTTTCCGGTTTTTTACCGACCTTTAAGTAATAAGTTGTTCAACCAGCGTTATCAATCCTTTAGATAAAATAGCCACAGCCACTCCAACTAATCCCCAGACGAGCATATTTCGCGCTTTAGTAATCTTTTCTGGAGCTCCAGCTCCGGTAATAAACACATAGCCAGCAAAGATAAGGAATATAACAGCTATTATTAGAACAACAACAAAAATCCAGTCACCAATGGTTTCCAACAAGTCAAGCATGCAGACCACAGCAGCGTCTTTTCTATATCCAATTATTGATATTCCTGCTGAAGCGCCTCGGATTATTTCAAGAGCCCTGTTTTTCGCCCAGCCAATACCAATCCCTCCACACTTATTGTTTAACAGGTCGTATCTGGCTTCGTTAATCATATAATCAGCCTCAATCGCAGTTATTGCGGCCATACACTGAGCATCCTGCGTTGGATGGGCTTTTGCAAAGGTGAAGTAGCTATAAACTTGTTCTTTATCCCAAATTGACAAAGTTCTCAAATCTACATTACCTCCTGATTCAAAATCAGTAACCTCGCTCCCGCTTGCTTCAACAGAAGTTATAGAAGCGCTTTTCTCATACCCATTACCAAAATCCTCAGTCCAGTCGTGGCGCAGTGTACATTGTTCCAAAAGTGTTGTCGGTCTTGTTACAGCCCCGGCTCCCGCCGGCACAACCACAGCCATCAAAATCAGAAATGTTATTAACTTTTTCAACATATTATTTAATACTATCACGTTTTTACGACCTTTTCAAAATTTTATAAATTTAGCCTCCTAATAATTGTTGTAGCATAGCAATCATACCTTTGGCAAGCAGTACTACAGCGAAACCAATAACTGTCCACATAATTATTTTTTTGGCGCTGGTAATTTTATCCGGCGCCCCTCCGGCAGTCAGAAACAAGAACCCGGCAATCAACAACATTAACGGCGCCACAGCAACGGCAACAATAAAAACAAAATCAATCAAATTATCAACCAGTTCCTGAAATGTATCTGCGTTTAGGGGATTTTGTATAGCGAACATACCGCCTGCTCCTAACTCTGCTTTCACCCTTAGTTTGCCACCAAGAAATTCTTTATCTAATAATGCCTCCTGCGCAGTAGACACTCTCCAAATCTCAATCTCCGGGTTAAAGAACCCTGCTATAGTAGCCCTGATTTTCACTACCAGTTCATCACCTGTTACTTCTGTTTTGATTCTAAGAAGTCCTACGTCTGTTGCTGCGTCTTCCTGATCCGTTCCATCTTTTAAAACCTTTTCATAGGTATGAAATTCCTGCCAGTCACCCCATGCTAAAAATTCTTTACGTTCAAATATTATTTTTAATGTAACATCTTCTGTCTTACCAATTCCAGGCAAAGTCAAAAGTAATGTAGAGAGAAATAAAACTAAAAATAATCTTCGCATATCCATGTCTTTACTTTATCATCATTCCTTAATTAACACCAACCCCCAGTGGTACGCGCCTGCCTTGAACTCTTTTTTTATCTCAAAGCCCTGCTCCTCGGCTAATTTTTTCATTTCTTCCGGACTTACTCTCCCCTCTTTGGGTCCCAAAGGCGAGTCCGGCAGCCAGTCCACAACTAAAACCTGTCCTCGTTTTTTCAAAACCCGTTTTATTTCTTTAAGTATAGCAGTTTTATCCTCGGCTTGGAACAAAAGATTAGTGGCCAACACTACGTCCAATGACTCGTTTTGCAAGCCAGAGCCGTTTTCTTGCTCTAAATTCGCCTTTACCGTTTTAACATTGCCAACTTTTTCCAACTTCGCCTTGCTCTCCAGCGCGGAAAGCGGCTCTTCCAAAATATCTATGCCAAAAACTAAGCCGTAAACCTTGCCTTTCCTCAAACGTTTGGCTAAAGGTATGGTCCAGCCGCCAGAACCGCAGCCAAAATCCGCAGCTTTCATATCCGGCCAGAGAGCAAGATGATCAAGTATTGTATTGGGATTGAGGAAATCAACAGGCATAATTTTAAATTCTAAATTACTTTTCTTCTGTTACCCTTAGCACTTCTTCAATAGTTGTTATGCCATCTAACACTTTCAAGATTCCATCCTGCTTTATAGTAAGCATATTCTGTCTCTTGGCTTCCCTGGCAATATCCATTTCAGTGGCGCCTTTCAAGATTGAATCAGCTAATTCATCGGTCATCTCCAAGGACTCAAATATACCAATCTGGCCCACAAAACCAATATTGGCGCACTTGGAACAACTCTTGGACTCGTAAATGTAAAGAGGTTTGGGAATTTTTGCTCCTTTGACATTTTTGAGTTCTCTTAGGATTATTTCTTCTACTTCTTTTTTTGGCTTTATTTTTTTTCTGCAATGCGGACACAATTCCCTAACCAAGCGCTGAGCAACAGCGCAGCTTAAGGTAGGAGTAAGTAAAAACGGTTTAACGCCTAAATCGCATAAACGAGGAATAACTCCTAAAACATTACTGGTATGCAGAGTAGATAAAACAACATGACCGGTTAATGCGGCGTGAATCGCTAATAATGCGGTTTCCTCATCTCTAATCTCACCTACCATAATAATATCCGGGTCTTGTCGCAAAATATGGCGAAGTCCACTGGCAAAAGTATAGTTAATTCCTGGTTTAATCTGGGATTGATTAACCCCTTCTATAAAATACTCTACCGGGTCCTCCAGGGTAACAATATTAACTCCTTCTTTATTCAACAGCCGCAAGATGGCATAAAGAGTAGTAGTTTTTCCGCAGCCAGTAGGTCCAGTAGCTAAAATTAGTCCAAAAGGTCTTTTGACTGCTTTTTGCACTACTTCAAAATTTTTCCTCTCCAGTCCCAATTTCTCAAATGACTTAACTCCCTTTGCTGGGTCCAAAACTCGGATAGCCACCTTTTCGCCCAAAACAGTGGGAAAAGTAGAGACACGAAAGTCAATTCCTTTATTTTCAATGTTGGTAGAAAAGCGACCGTCCTGAGGTAGGCGCGTCTCATCAATCCTTAAGTCCGATAAAATCTTAATACGGGCTACTACAGCTGGATGAATTCTGGCAGGTAAAAAAATAGAGGAGTGCAAGGTACCTAGCATCCGGAAACGAATCCTTGATTTTTCCTTGGTTGGCTCAATGTGAATATCAGAGGCGCCTCCTTCCACAGCATGCCGCAAGAGCACTGCCACCACTTTGCTAATAGGCGCCTCTTCTACCACTCTCTCAAGTTCAGCTGTCCCGATAGGTTTCTTCACATTCTTTTCACTCCGTATCTCGGTCTCCAGTTCTTTTAAGGCCGTTTTAACCTCTTTTTTAAGGGAGTGGTATTTTTTCAAAAGGTCTTTGTAATCAGATAAAGTGATTAAAAAAATTCTGTAAGAGAATTTTCCCTGTCGCGCCAAAAACTTTAAGGCATCCTGCGCTTTGAGGTTCTCGGGATAAACCATACCCACCTCTAAAACCCTGTCTTTCAAGCCAATGGGCAACATTTGATAAAACCTGGCCGATTCTTCAGGAATAAATTCTAAAGCTTTAAGCTGGACCTGATCTACAACAACTTTTTTCAAAGGAATCTTTAAGGTCTCACTCTTTGATTCAAACAAAAAACTTTCCGAGGCGAGTCGTTTCTCCAAAATCACCTCCTCTTCTTTCTTACCAGATCTCTTAATTTCAAACTCAAGCGCAGTGGCTTTCTCCTTATCTAAAACGCCTTTTTTTACTAATTGTTGAACTAAGGTCATACTATGTTAATACGGTAAAAAGGGTTGTTCACGTCCTACCTTTCCCTCAAATGGCTCAGCATCTCCAAATTTCTCCAACTCCTTTAACAGCGGCTCCTCCAAGAGCTCAAAGTTTATCTTTATCTCTTTTTCTGGCCTGAATGGCTCCTCTTCAGGAGGCACCGCCTCCTTCTTGCGAAAACCAAGCCAAAGAACAACAACAGTGATTAGAAGCACTAAAATGAAAGCGAGAATGAGATAACGCTGCACTTTTCGTTTTTGATAAAAAGTTATAGCCATAGAAGTCCATCATTGTTAATAACTATGCATTTCCACACTTATATTAAAAGTGAAAAGTCCTGTTTGTTCGGCTGGCGCGCTAAAGGCAGTTGACCTTACAGTGATTAAACGAGCTGATTTTGTTAAGGTAGAAAGAAAGTTTTTAAAAGACGCGTAAGAACCAGAGAGTGTTAGAGCAAACTGAATTCTCCTACCTCTGTCTGAGATTAACTCTGAACCCTCAATAGAGGGTGGACTTATTGCTTGCAAAACCAAACCATTTTGAGAGCTTGCTCTTTGAAAATAAGCAAACAAAGCAGGCAAATCAGGGGCAGGCGGAAGAGATTCCTCAATCATGGCCAGCACCGTATTATGTTCCTTTAACTTTTGACTGGCCTCTCTGAGGTCGGAGAGATATTGCTCTTGAAAGGCAATCTCCCGTGTCTTTATTTCAATCTGTTGACGTAATTCTCTTAATGCCCTGTATTTGGGCAAGTTAAAAGCAAAACCCAAAACTAAGGCAAGTATAAAACAAACAATAATAATAGTAGAACGTGAAAGAAGTTTCATAGTAGGAGTGTAGGATTATTTAAATATCTTTGGTTCAAGGACTAAACTGATAGCAAAGTTTGCTCCGCCAAACTTCCCAAGAGAAATTTTGGATAAATAAACATCTCGTATCTCTTCTGACTTTTTGAAAATAAAAATCTGCTGGGCCAGGGCCTCAAATGTTTCACTCTGGCCGGAAAAACCAACCTTGGTCTCGTTGATATTAAGATTAATCTCTGTAAATTGAATCTGAGGATGGGAGAGTTTTTCCAAAACTGTAAAGAAATTCAAAGGATAGTAATGCCTCTGCCAGAGTTTAGCAAAATCATCAATTTTGTCTTGCTTTTCAAAAACCTCTTTCTCTAAGCTATCGCGGGCATCCTTTTCCTGCGCTATAATGACCTCTAAACCCTGAAGTGTTGAAGAGGCCTCTTTCTCAAACCTAAAAAGAAAGAATAAAAGCAGTAAGGAAACTAAAAACAAACCTACTGAAAAATAGAGCAGGACACTAAGCCAAAGAGGAACCTCGGGCGCTGGCTTGGGAATAATTTCAACCATAGTTACAGGCGCGTTAATCGCTTTAATTCAGCTGGCTCTAAAGAATAACTTAAGGCATTTTCTAAACTAATCTCTTTTGCCTTTACCAAATTAGCCAAAGACCTATTTAAAGAAATCATCCCTTTCTCGGCTGAGGTCTCAATAACCAGAGGCAGTTCATGAATCTTATTCTCACGGATTAGATTGGTCACTGCCGTTGTAGAGAGCATGATCTCGCAGGCAGGCACCAAGCCGCCTTTAATGCTGGGGATAAGCCGCTGAGAGAGAATGCCCAGCAAAGAACCAGAGAGCTGCGTCCTTACCTGATTTTGCTGCTCCGGAGGGAAACTGTCCACAATACGATGAATGGTTTGAGGGGCAGAATTGGTATGCAGGGTAGCAAAAACCAAATGACCTGTCTCGGCAGCGGTGATGGCTGTGCCCATTGTCTCGGGGTCTCGCATCTCGCCCACCATAATAACATCCGGGTCTTGACGAAAAGTAGAACGTAGAGCTCGAGCAAACGTCAGGGTATCTTGATAAATCTCTCTTTGGTCAATAATTGCTTTATCGTCTTTGAAGATATACTCAATGGGATCCTCAATGGTAATGATATGGTCAGAACGGCTGTGGTTTATCTCGTCAATCAAGGCAGCCAAGGTAGTTGATTTGCCATGGCCCGATGGACCCGTGATTAAAACAAACCCTTGAGTAGTTTGTGTAAACTGACGCAGGGTTAGAGGAAGATTCAAGTCCTCTATGGTGCGAATTTGGCTCGGAATGAGCCGTAGGGAAACACTCGCGCTACCTCTCTGCAAGAAGACATTTGTTCTAAACCTGACCTTGTCTTCAAAATTGTAAGAAAAATCAATCTCTTTTTCTTTGCTAAACTTGTCTTTTTGCAGGTCTGTCATCAGAGCAAAAGCCAAGCCCTCGGTATCAGCCGGAGACAACTCTGCCATCTTAACCAAAGGAATTAGGCGGCCATTTATCCGTAAAGTGGGTGGATTATCAGCAGATATGTGCAAGTCAGAGGCCTGCTCTTTGATAGTTGTGTCTAATAATTTTTTAAGTTGAGCGGTATAGTTCATCATTTTAAATGAGTTTCTTAATCTCCTTCACGACCTCTGAAGGTGTGTAATGTGCTTTGATTAAATACTTTATTGCTCCAAGCCCCAGCCCTTTCTCTACTTCGGATTTTTGACCAAGATTTGACAAGATTACTACTTTTAAATCTTTTGATGTCTTTTCGCTTTTAATTTTGCTTAAAATCTCCCAGCCATTGAGCCGGGGCAAAACAATGTCCAAAAGTATTAGGTCTGGTTGCTCCTCTTTAATCTTGCTTAATGCTTCCTCTCCTCCCGTGGAAACTTCCACCCCAAAACCGGCCTTCTTTAATTTGGTAGTGTAGATATCTATCAATAATGGGTCGTCCTCAATAAGCAGGATAGTTTTCATGAATATTGCCTAGATACAGGCAGCTGAGACCACCTTATCACCGTCCAGCCGCATTATTTTTACTCCCTGGGTGGCCCGGCCTAAAATAGGAATAAGCGAGGTCTTAACCCTGATAATCTGCGCTTTCTCAGAGATAACAATTAAATCCTTTTCCTCTGCTTGTAAAATACTGGAGACAACAATCTCCCCTGTCTTTTGGGTAATTTGAGCTGCTTTAACTCCTATACCGCCTCTTTGCTGAACTTTGAACTGTGTAATTTTTGTTCGCTTGCCATAACCATTCTCACTAATTACCAACAATAACTGCTCTGGACTTTTGATAATCTCCATAGCAATTACCTCATCGCCCTTACGTGGACGAATGCCCCGCACTCCGCTAGCTGTTCGACCCATTGGCCTTATAGCCTTTTCGTTAATGCAAATGACTTGACCCTTCTTGGTAAGCAAAAGTATTCGGTTTTTACCAGTGGTCTTGGCAACGCTACATAATGCATCACCATTTTTCAAGCTTATGGCTTTAAGGCCTGAGCGGCGTACATTGCTAAACTGCTCCAGTGGCGTCTTTTTAATTATACCATTTTTAGTGATGAACACTAAATATTTTATCCCCAGTTCAATATCTTTTTTAGACAAGGGAAAAAGCGAGAGAACTTTTTCTTGAGAAGAGATTTCCAGAAAATTGGCCACGCCCCTGCCCTTGGCCAACCGAGGCAACGAGGGAAGCTCGTAGGCCTTAACTCTGAAAACCTTACCGGAATCGGTAAAAAAGAACAAAGAGTCATGTGTCTGACAGGAAAGAAAATGCTTAACAATGTCTTCTCCGCTGGTCCTCATACCCAAGATTCCCTTGCCCCCCCGTTTCTGAATTTTATATGTTTTGGGCGAAATTCTTTTGATATAGCCGCCCTGGGTCAAGGTGATAATAGTCTCTTCCTGGGGAATTAAGTCCTCATCTGCTATCTCGCTAACGGATTGAGTATAGATTCTGGTCCTTCGCTGGTCCCCAAAATCCGCCTTCAAAGCCAGTAGTTCTTTTTTCACAACCCCTTTTATTCTTGCCTGGCTCGCCAAAATGGCTGTAAACTCTTTAATCTTAACCCGTATTTCTTTGAGTTCCAAGGCAATCTTTTCCTGTTCTAAACGGGCTAAAGTTGAAAGTTTAGTTTCCAGGATAGCGTTAGCCTGAATTGAAGTAAGCTTGAACTTCTTCATCAAGTTCTTGCGCGCGTCCTCCCTGTCCTTTGAGGCCTTGATTGTTTTTATAACCGCATCAATCTTGAGCAAGGCCTTGTGCAGGCCCTCTAAGATATGGGCTCTTTCCTTTGCTTTAAGTAAATTATATTTGGTTCTTTTGAAGATAACATCTGAACGATGTTTCAGGAAGTATCCCAAAAGTTCAGCCAAAGATAAAACCTTTGGCTGAATGCCGTCAACCAAAGCTAACATATTCAAATGAAAGGTTTTTTGCAAATCAGTGAACTTGTAAAGACGGTTAAGAATTTTCTGAGGGTAAACCGCCTTGCCCAAATCCAGGGCAATTCTCATCCCTTCTTTGTCTGACTCATCCCGAATATCTTTTACACCTTCAATTTTTTTCTGCTGCGCTAAATTGGCTATCTGTTCCAATAAAGAGGATTTGCGAACCTGAAAAGGAATTTCAGTAATTAAAATTTGCTGCTGGCCCTCTTTGTTCTCCTTGATTTCTGCTTTGCCGCGCATAACGATTGGTCCTTTGCCCTGTGAATAAGTAGAAACAATCTCTTTGCGATTATAGGCCAGGCCTCCGGTCGGGAAATCCGGACCTTTAATAAATTGGAACAGGTCTTCAGTGTCTGCTTTGGGATGAGCAAGTAAATGCACAGCCGCATCCACTACTTCTGAAAGATTATGAGGTGGAATGCTAGTAGCCATACCAACAGCAATACCCAATGTGCCGTTCAAAAGAAGCTGGGGCAGGGGTGAGGGTAGGACAGTGGGTTCTTGCCTTGTCCCATCATAGTTATCAATGAACTCAACTGTTCCTTTTTGAATATCCCTGAGCATCTCCTCTCCGATTTTGGATAGCTTCATTTCAGTGTATCGCATCGCAGCAAATTCACTTGGGTCATCAATTGACCCTACGTTTCCTTGACCTTTAATTAAAGGATATCTTAAAGAGAAATCCTGAGCCATTCTCATTGCCGCAGCGTAAACCGACTGGTCGCCGTGCGGATGGAATTTTCCAAGGACCTCTCCCACCACTGTGGCTGACTTTCTGAATTTGGCTGTATGACTTAAACCCATTGAATGCATGGCATACAAAATCCTGCGGTGGACTGGTTTGAGGCCATCACGAACATCAGGCAGGGCCCGGGAAACAATCACTGACATTGCATAGTCAATATATGCGTCCTTCATCTCATCAACAATCTCCCGCGGCTTAACATAGCCGATTTCGTTGTTTTTCATGGTTTTAGAACAACTATTTCCATTTCTTCTAAAGGCAAATCCTTGTGTTTAATAACTAATTTTTCCTCTGGCTCAATGTTCTTCTGGCCCATTGTCTTTAAGAACTTATCCAGATTGACCTTCTCATACATAGGTATAACAATAGCAGGTTCAATTTGGGAGATTATTTTCTGGCTCAAGGGCCCTGCCTCAACCATTAAAATATCCACCGGGCCAATCTCTTCCAATTGCTCATCTGTTAAGAGTTTGTCAGTCAAACCATTAAGATGGCAAAGCCGTATTTCCTCTGCCTCAATGGTATAATAAACGGCTCCTCCCTCGCTGGCCGAAATCCCATGAAAAAACACCCCTTTTATTTCATACTCTCCCGGCCCATCAATCAAAAAATCGGCCTTTTGGGTAGCCGTTTTTGCCAGGGCTTTGCCATGGCTAATTAAACAAATATCTACCTTTTTTGCGCTATTTGGGTCAATAATAATATTGACCTTTTCAGAAGGGTTAACCGCGAGCTGAAAACAGGACTGTCCAGACCATTTGATAGTCATTATTAAAATCTTACCATACAATACTTGATATATCAAAATACTTGGTATATAGTAAGGAAGATAGGACTCGCAAACTTATGATAATCAAAAAAGAATCCAAAAAAACTACGATTCTTCTGCCTTTTAAGCAAGGAGATGTTGTAGAAGGGGAAGTTATCGGGCTCAGCGGCTCAGCTATGTTTTTGAATTTGGGGGCTAAGGGTACAGGCATAATCTATGGTCAGGAATTCAATAAAGCAAGGGGGTTTCTCAGGGGTGTAAAAACCGGAGACAATCTCTGGGCAAAAGTAAAAGAACTGGATAACGACGAAGGATATATTGAACTCTCGGTAAGCGAGGCGCAAAGGGAATTGGTTTGGAAGGAGCTTGAAGAGAAAAAAGAAGAAGAGGAGAACATCAAGGTGAAAATTTTAGGAGCCAACAAGGGAGGCCTGCTTTCCGAGGTTTTGGGGGTTCCTGCATTTCTGCCTGTCTCTCAACTCGCTTCCCAGCATTATCCCAAGGTAGAAGGCGGAGATAAACTTAAAATTTTACAAGAACTACAAAAATTAGTAGGCCAGGAACTGGAAGTAAAAATCATTGACTTAGATGTGAAACAGGGAAAACTCATCATCTCGGAAAAGGCCATGGGAGAAAAGGAACTAAAACAAACTTTAAAGAATTATAAGAAAGGGGATAAAGTTAAAGGGACAATCACTGCGGTAACTGATTTTGGCGCTTTTATTTCTTTTCCATCGCCTGCAAAAGCTCAAAAAGAAAAGGTAAACGCCATAGAAGGGCTTATCCACATCTCCGAGCTTGACTGGGACTTGGTTAAGGACCCAAGAGAATTTGTAAAAGTAGGCGAAACAATTGAAGTAGAAATTATTGAAATCTTGGGTACTAAAGTAGCGCTTTCCTTAAAGGCGCTAACCCGGCAGAAGCCGGACAAGAAAAAATGAAGCCCCCCTTTAAAAAGCTGGTCAGAAACTTTATCTTTGTGCTTTTGATTTTTCTGATAATATCAGGCCTGTTTAGTTTGTTTTTCCAGCCCTTTGAGAAAATGGACAAACTCTCTCTGAGTCAAGTAGTGGAAAAAATCAATCAAGGAGAAATTAAAAAAATCACTGTTACAGCTAATGAACTGTTGATTGAAACTAAGGACGAGAAAAAATTTCAAGCCATCAAAGAAACAGAGGTTGCTCTTTCCCAGACATTGCTTAACTATGGGGTAAGCAAAGACACGTTAAAACAGGTGGAAATTGAAACAAAAGAAAAGGGAGGAATCTCTATCTGGATAGGCCCAATACTAATGTTTGCTCTTCCTCTGTTATTGTTTGTTGTGTTTTTCTTTTTTATCTTCCGCCAGGCAAAAAGCGGCGCTGGCCAGGCATTTAACTTTTTGAAGTCGCCTGCCAAACTTTTTGGCGACGGCAAGGAAAAACTAAAAAGCGAAAAAGTAACTTTCAAGGATGTGGCTGGCCTTAAAGAAGCAAAACAGGAACTGAAAGAAGTGGTTGACTTCTTAAAAAACCCAAAAAAGTATCTAAAAATGGGCGCTCAAATCCCCAGAGGAGTCTTGCTGGTAGGCCCTCCCGGTTGCGGCAAGACGCTCCTTGCAAGAGCAATTGCGAGTGAGAGTGGTGTTCCCATCTTTTCAATCGCTGGTTCTGCTTTTATAGAATTATTTGTAGGAGTTGGCAGTTCCCGGGTCAGGTCGCTCTTCCAGGAAGCAAAGAAGCGGGCTCCTTCATTAATTTTTATTGATGAATTGGACGCTATTGGACAAGTTAGAATGCCTGGAATCGGCGGCGGACATGAAGAAAGAGAACAAACTTTAAATCAAATTCTGGCAGAAATGGACGGCTTTCAAAGAGATACAAATGTTATTTTGTTGGCTGCGACGAACCGCCCTTCTGTTCTTGACCCTGCCCTACTTCGGCCAGGCAGGTTTGACAGAAGGATTGTTTTGGATTTGCCTGATGTTAAAGGAAGAGAAGCAATTTTGAAAATTCACTGCAAAGGCAAACCCTTGGCTTTGGACGTTAATCTAAAAGAAATTGCTGAAAGGACTCCTGGATTTTCCGGAGCAGACATAGCCAACATGACTAATGAAGCGGCGATTCTGGCAGCGCGTAGAAATAAAAACCAGATATATCAGGAAGAGCTTGCAGAATCCATTGAAAAAGTTTTGCTCGGCCCAGAAAGAAAAAGCCATCTTTTGTCTGGCAAAGAAAAAGAAATTTCTGCTTATCACGAAGCAGGTCATGCTCTAATTTCAACAAGTTTGCAAGAGGCAGAAGAAGTAAGAAAAATTTCTATTGTGGCTCGCGGAATGGCTGCCGGCTATACCCTATCTTTGCCCAAAAAAGAAAAAAGAATTAAAACCAAATCAGAATTTTTAGCGGATTTGGCAGTGCTTTTGGGCGGCTACTGCGCTGAAAAAATAAGGTTCAATGAAATTTCTACCGGCGCTGCCAATGATTTGGAAAAGGTAAGTTCGCTGGCTCGCGCCTTGGTCACCAAATATGGAATGTCAAAATTAGGTCCTATTTCCTTTGGCAAAAGAGAATCTATGCCCTTTCTCGGATGGGAACAGGAGACAGAAAGAAACTATTCAGAAAAAATCGCCTCCCAGATTGACGAAGAAATACAAAGATTTATCAAAGAAGCGGAAACAAAAACAATCAAACTTTTGAAACAAAAACAAAAAACACTGGAAAAAATAGCAAAGGTTCTCATTGAAAAAGAAACCATTGAAAAAGAGGAATTTGAGAAACTCCTTGAAGAAAAAGTGCCAGAGAACAGTTCTCTGGCAAAAAGGAAGAAACCCCTTGAAGTAAAAATTAAAGATATTTAATTTGCGCGTGTAGCTCAATGGCAGAGCGTCAAGCTTATATCTTGATGGTTCTAGGTTCGAATCCTGGCACGCGCACACAAAAATTTATAGGTAGGCGAAGCCTGCCTGGAAATTTTTATGTAGCATGCCGTGGTGAGAACCTTGCCCCCGAATTGCGCCGAGCGAAGCGAGGCGGCAATTCCTTCGGGCAACTCTTCGAATCCTGGCACGCGCACATTTGGGCGCTTGGCGCAGTGGTTAGCGCGTCTCGTCGACATCGAGAAGGTCGGGGGTTCAAATCCCTCAGCGCCCACATATTCCAAAAACACAAATCCCATTAATGGGATTTTTGTTTTTTTATGCTCTTGTGGTTTTACGCAATCTTTTTTGCGCTGCTAATTTTTCGCTGAGAGAAATTTTGCTTTTTTAATTTGAATACTGGGCTATATCTCTCGTTTATTCCAAAACCAAAATTGAGATTTTTTGGATTCTGAATTATTTTTAAATGTAATTTGTCAAAAATTTTACACCATTGTTTATAAGTGAGGAAATTAAAAACACATTTAATACCATAAGGAACATTAGATATAAAATCAGTGAAGCAAATTAACCATTTAGAAAAAACGCTATATATCATATGGTCTTTAATAATGATGTACTTTTTAGAGACCCTCTCCAGTTCTTTGATATGATTCAATATATCTTTCGCATGATGCAACACATCTAAAGATAGAACAATATCAAAAGTATTATCAGGATAAGGTATTCTATTCCCATCATATATCTTTCTTGGAATTATTGAGGGCTGCCTACTTTGGATATCCACTCCTACAATGTTTAAGGAAGAATTAAATTCCATAATCCTTATTGCAGTATACCCATTACCACATCCGAAATCTAAAATATATGAATTATCATCACACAGAGAAGCTATTATTTTAGCAAGCCTTTTTTTATAAACTGGGTGAAAAAATTTGACGAAAAAAAGCTTTAATGGGAATAGTATAATAGTTTTGATATTCATATTGTCTTGCGCAATCTCTTCTGTGCTGCTAATTTTTCGCTGATAGAGATTTTGCTCTTTTTAATGCCGCGCTCCATAATATCAAGCAATTCCTCATAGGCGGGCTGGTCAACAGGGAAAGGTGTTCCGTCCTTGCCTCCGAGCGCGAACGAATACCTTGCAGGGTCATCGTATGAGGGTTTGGCGCCGTAAATGAGTTCAGAAACCAAAGAAAGCGCGCGGATTGTCCTGGGACCCACACCTTTAGTAGCCAACAACTGCTCAAAATTCTTTGGCTCCTGGGAGCGCGCGAAAAAAATGGTTTTCTCTAACCGCTTCAAATCAAATTTCTCCTGGACTACCGGATGCCAGTGAAACTCCACATTTCGTAGTTCCATTTCCGCAAACCCGGGGATTCGCTTTTGCTTCATTAATGAACCAATATCATTCAGAAATGTTTTTGGTTCTTCGGTTACCAAGCCAGTAGAAATTTTCTTGTTATTCCTGCTCTTCTTGGCAGTCAAGTTTAATGGGTTCAGACGGATATCAGAAGCAATGCCAGAATGCGGTTCTTCAACAAAATCTTTGACGTTTGATGAAAGCCAATGGTAACGCCGCGCTTTCTGAATACCGGTGTCCATGCCCTGTTGAAGCACAACCCACTTGCCGGACTTACTGAAAATTAAATTGTGCGCATAAATCTGAAAATTATCTTGGATTAAATTGGAATCCACTTTGGCCGACATCTTACTGGCATAAACCAAATTATCAATTTTCTCCATTGGCAAATGTAAAAATTCTCCCCATTCCTGAATTTGAGCCGGGGTTTTTCTTGAAGTCTTTCCTTTGCCTCCGCAAACAAAAATCCCAAGTTCATTGTTTATTCCCCGTAAGCCCTCTTTCAAGGCGCCCATGGTTGTGGTAAAAAGTCCACTGCTGTTCCAGTCAAAACCAATCACACATCCAAGCGACTGAAACCAAACTGGGTCGGACAGCCGCTTCAAAATCTCCTCTGGACCAAATTCCTCCCGAACAGCCAGCATAATCCCGCGCGACAATCGCGTCATCTTCTCAAACAACCACTTAGGACATTTTCCATAATCTAATGGAACTGTGGCAATTCCTGTTCTCATATCTTTATCCTACCACTTCGACAAGCTCAGTGTAAACAAAAAACTGGCCTTTCAGCCAGTTTTTTGATTATTTATTTACTCGGGGAATCCGGGTTAAGCCACTGCAAGGCGTGATTTCAATGCCTTGTCTTTCTAACTCGTCTAAAAACAAATTAACTCCTAAAGAATCGCTACTGATATGCCCGGCAATGACCACATTAACATTGGCTGCTTCTGCTTCTTTGTGATGTTCTTCGGAAATGTGCATACCCACCACAGTGCCAATGCCTGCCTGCGCCATTTTTTCCCAAATCTTGGGTGAACCTTCGGTGCCGCCGGTAATCTCTACCAAAGAGATTTTGCCGCAGCGATTCTCTGGTTTGCCAACAAAAATCTTAGGTCCAGCGCCAAACTTGATGGCTTCTCTGTATTCTGGAATTTGTTTTAAAACCTTGAGCAAGTCCTCAAGCCGTTCTGGCTTTACTTGCTCAATTTTATTTTTCAAAAACTTAGCTGCCAAATTATCGCAGACCGTGTGCAGACACATCAGATTAAAACCAAGCAACTTAGCTGTATCAACGGTTCTTTGATGGTTGGCCGCGTTCACTCCCCTGGCCACTTCCGACATCCTCTCTTTCATCAGGCCTTCAGCAATGTTAATTGGCACACCATCCATATTCAAAATATCGCATTGCAGTTCCATTACCTCATGCAATTTTGCCAAACCCTTGCCTAAAGGATGATGGGAAATAATTAAATCAATATTGCCAAGGTCTTTGGCCAATAAAATCTCGGCTGGCGCAATGTCAATGCCAACCAAAATCCGCTTGATTTCTTTGTCGTCAGTAATATTCAAAATGCGGGAATCAGAATAGGGATTAACAAAGGTTTCTATATCAAACTCTTGCTTCTCTTCCTCGGACATTTTCTCATATTTTGCTCTCTTGCGCGCCAAAAGTTTGTCAATTGCTTCTCTTGACCTAAAATCCGCGCTTATTCCCGTTCTAATAGCCAAATTGTAGATATCTTGAATTTTCATAACGAATTTACTTTAACACACCTTTTCGTTTTTGACAAGAAAATAAATTTTATTATTAGGCAATCTTTGGGGAGTATGCTCTTGATTCTGTCTGCCCATTCAATGGCAACGATGTTTTTTGGATTGGAAATAATCTCTTTGAAGCCCAAGCCCAAGATTTCTTTGGGTTTGTCAAGGCGATAACAATCAATGTGATAGAAATTGTTAAATCTTTTCATTAGGACAAAGGTAGGACTAAGGATTTTTTCCTTAATGCCAAGTCCTTTGGCAAAGCCCTGTAGAAAAGTTGTCTTACCTGCTCCCAACTCCCCCTCCAAACCAAGAACAACAGCCCATTTGCCAAGGGGTCTCTTCAAAATTTCTTTGGCCAATTTCTCTGCCAATTTTTTTGTCTGGCCTGCGCTGGTTGTGATATATTCTCCTTGCATTATTTTTAAGAATAGATTAAAATAGCATAACATGGATATAAAAGTTTCTTCAATGGCTGTCAAGGGCATTAAGAATGTTGCTGTTTTTAAAGAAAAAATTGAAACAAGTTTGGGTAAGGCCGTCACTGAACTAATAAGCATAGTCGTGGGAGGAGCCATAAACTTAAATGCCTCAGATGTGCATATTGAGCCAGAAGAAGAACAGGCAAAAATACGGGTTCGGCTTGATGGAATCTTGCAAGATGTACTCACTTTGCCCCTGTCAACATATCAAACACTTCTCTCCCGAATTAAACTGGTTTCAGGGGTTAAGCTAAATATTACTGACCGGCCTCAGGATGGTCGGTTTTCTGTTCTTATGGAAAAGACAATGATTGAACTTAGAACCTCAACCCTGCCGGCTGAGCATGGTGAATCAGTTGTTTTAAGAATCCTAAACCCAAAATCCCTGATTGATATGGAAGCGCTGGGCCCCAGAAAGGACCTCTTGGAAATTTTCAGGAGAGAAATAAAAAAGCCCAATGGCATGGTTATTGTGACTGGCCCGACCGGCTGCGGCAAAAGCACTACTCTCTATGCTATTTTGAAAGAGATTCAACGGCCTGAACTTAAAGTAATTACCATTGAAGACCCAATTGAATATCATTTGAAAGGAATTTCCCAAACCCAGGTTAACAAAGCAAAAGGTTATGATTTTGCCTCAGGTCTTAAGTCAATTATGAGACAGGACCCGGACGTGGTCTTGGTTGGAGAAATCAGAGACGCGGAAACTGCCAAGACAGCTATTCAGTCGGCATTAACCGGCCACTTGGTTTTAAGCACCCTGCATACCAATGACGCTGCCGGCACCATTGCCAGATTGGTTACATTAGACGCCAAACCATCTAATATCGGACCTGCTCTTAATATGGCTATTGCCCAACGTCTGGTAAGGAAGATTTGTGAGAAATGTTCGGAATTAAAAACAGTTTCCAGCCAGGAATTTAAAAAAATAAAAACCGGGCTTAAGGGTCTTCCCAAGAGTATTAAAATTCCTAAAATAGACCCGAAATTAAAAATCCCCCTTGCCAAGGGCTGCAAGGATTGTAATTTTACTGGCTATCGCGGCCAACTTGGTATTTTTGAGGCATTCTTGATTGACGATGAAATGGAAAAGTTTATCTTGAAATCGCCTTCTGTTGCCGAACTCAGAGAATTAGCAATGACCAAGGGCATGGTTTTAATGCTTCAGGATGGTCTCATTAAAGTTTTACAAGGAACAACCAGCATTAAAGAAGTAGAGAGAGTCGCCGGAGAAATATAAAACTGGAGCAAAAAAATTAGCCCGGAGCTGGGGGATACTTAAGTATTAGGAACTTAAAGCTTAGAATCTTTCCGAGGAGCAGTTTCGCTAAAAGCCAAACTGTCCGACTAAGAAAAACTTCCCATCCCCCAGCTCCGGGCTAATTTATGCTTCATTATAAAACATTATGGAGAATTTGTCAAGTGCTCAAGAAGAAAAGACTGTCTTGGACTCAACTTTGCGGCCAAAAACTTGGCAGGATTATGTTGGCCAGGATAATGTTAAAAAGAACCTCAAAATCATTATTGAGGCAGCCAAAAAACGAGGCCAGCCAATAGACCACCTGCTTTTTTACGGTGGCAGCGGTTTGGGCAAAACTACTATCTCTTATCTGATTGCGCAGCAAATGCAAACTGATATCAAAGTCGTGAGCGGTCCAGCTATTGAGAAGGCCGGCGACCTGGCAGCTATTTTAACGAATTTATCAGAAGGAGACGTCTTGTTTTTGGACGAATGCCATCGCATCAATAAAATCTGCGAAGAATATCTTTACTCGGCAATGGAGGACTTTAAATTAAATATCATTATAGGCAGAGGACCTATGGCAAGGACTTTAGAACTAAAAATCCCTCCATTTACCTTGATTGGCGCCACCACTCGCATTGCTCTTCTCTCCTCTCCTTTCAGAAACCGCTTCGGAGCTACTTTCCAGCTTAATTTTTATAGCAATTCAGATATTGAAAAAATCATTGAGCGCTCTTCCAAGATCTTGAAAATAGAAACAGACACAGAAGCAGTAGAAGCTATAGCTCAGTGCTCCCGTTTTACTCCCAGAGTGGCTAATCGCCTTCTCAAAAGAGTGAGGGACTTTGCTCAAGTTCAGGGTAAAGGGGTTATCACCAAAGAGATTGCTAAAAAGGCCTTAGGGTTTTTAGAAATTGACCAGCTTGGCCTTGAGCAGGGTGATAGAAGAATTTTGGAAACAATTATTAATAAGTTTAATGGTGGCCCAACCGGGCTTCAGGCCTTGGCCGCTGCCTCCTCAGAAGAACAAGACACTATCCTGGATATTTATGAGCCGTATTTAATGCAAATGGGTTTCATTGAGAGAACTCCCCGCGGCCGAGTAGCTACCAAATTGGCTTATCAACATTTAGGCATAAAACTCGCCAGGACTCAAACTAACATTAACCTGCTATAATTTATGACGAAAAAAACTACTATTTCTTTCATAATATTCGGCCTATTCTTGGCTAATTTTACTATTGCTTCAGTAAATATCAATGAAATTGCCTGGATGGGCACAGAAACTTCGGCCAGTGATGAATGGATTGAGCTCTATAACAGTAACGCAAGCGCAATAAACCTTGAGGGTTGGATTCTTAAATCAGTTGATGGCAGTCCGGAAATTCATCTATCCGGGACAATTTTAGCTAATGGTTTTTATTTGTTGGAAAGAACCGACGACAATACAGTGCCTGACATTTCAGCCAACCAGATATATGTCGGCGCGCTAAAAAACAGCGGTGAGCACCTGCAGCTCTATGATGCGCAGAATAATTTACAGGACTCTCTTGACTGCAACGCTGGCTGGTTCGCTGGTGACAATTCCTCTAAACAAACCATGGAACTGTCAAGAAGTTATCCCGACCAATGGACGGATAGTCAAAGTCCTGGCGGCACGCCCAAAACAAAAAATAGCCGGCCTGAAGAACTTTTGCCAGAGGAATCTCCTGAAGAACCTTCTTTAGAAAAATCCACAACAACAGAAAAAACAGAAGAAGTTGCCCCTGAAATTGAAGAATCTGCGCCAACAACAACAGAACCAATTACATACCCCGAAGGTGTGCTCATTACCGAAATCCTGCCCTCTCCTCTTGGGCCTGATGCTGAAGAAGAATGGATTGAGATCTACAATGAAAATGCCGCAGATACAGACATTTCTCTGTGGCAAATTACTGATACTGTTGGCGCAACTAAAACCTATACTTTTCCGGAGAAAACCATAATTAAGGGCCGAGGGTTTTTAATCTTGTATCGACCAAAAAGTAAAATCACCCTTAACAATCAGGAAGACACTCTAAATCTTGTACAGCCAGATGATAACATCATAGACACAGTTACCTATGAAAAAGCGCCTCGCAACTGGTCATACAACAGGACTATTCACGGCTGGAAATGGAGCAATGTCCTAACCCCTGGAGCAATGAATGTAGTGCCCGCGCCTCAAAAAGAAAATATTCGAGAAGACATCTCGAATAAAACTTCTACCAGTACTCTGACAATAGAAGAATTAGCTGCTATTGGTCGGCAAATCCCAAAATCCTCAAAACCTATAAAGATTTTCCTAATCGCTCTATTCTTAGCCATTGTTTGCACAATTCTAATCTTTATACTCAAAAAACGACTCAGCCAGCCCTCAAAGCCCGACCAAGACAACCTGCATCTGCCTTTTAAAGAATAATTAATTAATAATTAATTATTCTTTTTCCGTTGGGTCTTGCCAGGTAGCGTTGTCGCAATCAGGCCAGCGGCTGCAGCCCCAGAATTTTTTGCCTGCGCGTGTTCGCTTCTCTACAACGTCTCCCTCCTTGCACTCCGGGCATTTTAAACCCAGGGACTTCTTGGGCAAGGGCTTAGTGTTCTTGCAGGCCGGAAATCCGGAACAAGCCAAAAACTTGCCGTATTTTCCTATCCTTTCCACCATTGCCTTGTCGCACTTGTCGCATTTTTCTTTTGTTTGAACGACCATTTTTTTAATTTGTTTTGTTTTTTTATCTAAATTCTCCATAAATGGGTTGTAGAACTCCCTCACTGTTGGCACCCATTTTTTCTTGCCCTGCGCTATATTATCCAAATCATCTTCCATTTCCGCCGTGAATTTAGTGTCTACAATTTCTGGAAAATGCTTAACCAACATATCATCAACCACAGTGCCTATTTCGGTCGGCTGGAAACGTTTCTTTTGGTTTTTCTCAATATAGTTTCTTGCTTGGACGGTAGAAATTATCGGAGCATAAGTTGAAGGCCGACCAATACCGTTTTCCTCCAACACCTTAATCAAACTTGCTTCAGTGTATCGCGCGGGAGGTTGGGTAAAATGTTGCAAAGGACTAATCTTGACAAGTTTTAAGGTTTCGTCTTCTTTAAGCAAAGGGAGCTCTGTCTGTTCGTATTTCATAGGGTAAACTTTCAAGAATCCGTCAAATTTCAGAACCTGGCCTGTGGTTTTAAAAATATATTTTTTTGCCTCAATCTCCACTGCTGTTGAATCAAGAAGGGACTGACTCATCTGGCAAGCAATAAACCTGCGCCAAATAAGGTCGTAAAGTTTGAATTGTTTCTCGTCTAACTTGGCGTTTAATTTTACTGCTTCCGGCGTCTTTGCTGGATAAGTAGGTCTGATTGCTTCATGCGCCTCCTGAGCCCTTTTGCTTTTTGTCTTATACTTTCTCAAAAAACCAGCCCAATAATTCTTGCCATACTTTTCAAAAATGAATTTTTTAGCGGCGGAAAGCGATAAATCGCTCAAATTGACAGAATCCGTCCTATGGTATGTTGTCAAACCTTTTTCATAAAGACCCTGGGCCACACCCATAGTTAGTTTGGCTGGAAACTTAAATCTCTTCCATGCCTCTTGCTGAAGCGTGCTGGTGATAAAAGGAGGCAAAGGATTCCTTTTAACTTCTCTTTTATCAACCTTGGCTACTTTGTATTCAGCGTCTTTTAACTCCTTAACAATCTTATCCGCTTCTTTCTTGTTTTTTATGCCCAGTTTTGGGATAGATTTATTGTCTTTTTTACTCAATCCCGTCTCAAATGCCAGAGAACTGTTCTCTGTCGCTTTTTGGAGGGAGGCGATAATGCTCCAATACTCTTGCGCTTTAAACTTTTCAATCTCTTGTTCTCGGTCTGCGACCAAACGCACAACTACTGACTGAACCCTACCCGCAGAAAGTCCGCGGGATATTTTTTTCCAAAGAAAAGGAGAAAGACGATAACCAACAATCCTATCTAAAATTCGCCGCGCCTGTTGAGCGTCAACTAAATTAAGGTCAATCTTACGCGGATTTTTTAAGGCCTCTTTAATAGCCCCTTTGGTAATCTCATGAAAAACAATTCTTTGATAGGGTTTTTTACCGTTGAGCTCTAAAATTTGGGAAAGGTGCCAGGCAATGGCTTCGCCTTCTCTATCCCCATCCAAGGCCAGAATTATCAATTCGGCCTTTTCAGCTTGTTTCTTCAAAAGAGCAACGTTCTTTTTGGCTTTGGGAATAATAACGTATTTGGGCTTGAAATTATGTTCAGCATCCACGCCGAATTTATCTTTGGGCAAATCGCGGATATGACCATAAGAAGAAACGACCTTGTATTGAGGTCCTAAGAACTTCTCTATTGTGCGTCCTTTCGTTGGGCTCTCTACTACTATTAATTTCATGGTTGCTTGAAAATTAACGCGATAGCGCAAATACGCTTCCTCCCAAGTTTCTTATTTTACCTTGAATTTCCATAATACTCAAATTGCCAGCCACTTTATCCGGAGACAAGTCAGCTGCCTCAATAATTTTGTCAATATATAAAGGCCCTTGTTTGAGCGCCTCTAAAATGAGGGTTTCCTCTTTGTTCTCTCCAGACAAATGTTTAGAATTGCAAGTTAAGATAGGGAGGTTCAGTTCTTCTAATACGTCTCTGCTGTTTTCAATGAGTTTAGCGCCTTGTTTAATGGCCAAATGGCAGCCCTGGGAATTTAAAGAATGAATAGAGCCGGGCACAGCAAAAACTTTTCTTCCTTGGCGCTTTGCCCAGTTGGCAGTGATAAGCGCTCCTGATTTTTTCTTGGCTTCCACTACTATTATTCCCAAGGACAGACCTGAAATTAAACGGTTTCTCTGTGGAAAAGTAAAGGTGTTGCCACGAGTAGCCGGAGGGTATTCTGAAATTAGACAGCCGCCTGTTTCAATGATTTTGCGAGTTAAATTAAGATTCTGCTGGGGATAAAGGATTTTCTCGTCAAGGCCTGTGCCTAAAACAGCAATAGTTCTTTTACCTCTTTCTACTACTGCCTGATGAGCTGATGTGTCAATGCCTGGAGCCAAACCACTGACAACGGTAAGACCTGCCTGTCCTAGGTCACCGGCCAAATCAAAGGCAATGGCTTTGCCATAGGACGAACAGCGCCTAGCGCCCACCACTGCTACGCAATTCTCATTTGCCTTTAGTTCACCTCTATAAAAAAGTGTTTTAGGCGCATCAGGGATTTTTTTCAGAAGCTGCGGATAGTCCTTGTTCTCAATAGAAATTGTTTTGATTTGTTCCATATTCATTCTCACAATGTCCTAACGTCAGTTGTGTCCTAACTATTGACAAATGCTCTGTATTACGATATAATGTGTTTAATACTGATTTTCGCTCTGCTGTCTGTCTGTGGGTTGGCTCGTCTCGACGCTTAACTTTGTTAAGCGTCGAGAGACAAAACCCAGGTAATCCCTCCTTTAACCTGTAGCCGTTTTAGAGTTTACTGGCTTTTGTTAGTAAACTCTAACCCCAGACAGACAGGAGGGCGAAAATTTTGCAATTGAAAGGAGATGAGGAAATGACTCTATATCTAATGATCCTCGGTCTTGAAGATGTTCTTGGCGGACTCAAACAAGAGGTTAGGTTCGAGAAACTGTTGGCAAAAAATAATACCATCTTCGTCGCTAACACTCTCAGCGAAGCCAGGAGCGATTTAGCGACTAGAACACCTCACCTTGTTGTATCTGGATCTCGAGCGCCAGAAACATACGATACAACCGAAAAGCGAAAAAAATGGAAGACGGTTACGCGGAGTTCGCTTCAAATGGATACCATAGATACCCGCCTTCTGATTTTGCCTGACAAAAGCACTATCGAAGAAGCATTGCGACTTGTCAATACTGCATTAGATAGATTAAGTTAATTTGCTTCAAGCCGACACCACCAAGCCCTCTGTGTCGGCTTTTTTATATTGTAATCTAAAAATGAAGAATAACAAAATGCCAGAAAACTGTTCTCTGGCATTTTGTTTTATGTCGGGGTACCCAGATTCGAACTGGGATTAAATCTTCCCAAAAGACTCGTGCTACCATTGCACTATACCCCGTTGATATTGTTGATATTATTGTAACAAAAATTCTTTATTAGTCAATGTTTGTTGTTTGCTTTTTTGGGATATGGTAAAGTAAGAACATGGCCTCGCTAACGCTCGGCCATAACCTTGATTCGCTAATGAATTAATATATATTCTCGAATTAAGAACATGGCCTCGCTAACGCTCGGCCATAACCTTGATTCGCTAAGGTATAAATATATAATCTTGAATTAAAATAATGCCCGAGAAAAACGGATTTCTACATCAACTTAATATTCCTGGACAGTGCCGAAAGTACGGACTTCCCATTTGGCAATGTCCGCAATTTCTCTTCTTAATAATGGGTCTGGTCATTATCGGAGCCAGCGTGGTTTCTTATGCTGTAGGCGCTCGTTATCTGGCAGAACCGGAAATAGTTGCTCTGGTGGTTCTTCTGGTAACCTCTGTTTTGTTTATCCTTGCCTTTACCATTGTGCGCAATTTTGAGAGATTGGCTGAAGTCAGCCGAATGAAAACAGAGTTTGTGAACGTGGTCTCTCATCAACTGCGTTCTCCGCTCTCTAACCTAAAATGGGCCCTGGAATTACTTATGTCTGGCCGGCTGGGAAAGATTGAAGAAAAACAAATAGAGTATTTCAAAATCTTAAAAGAAAACAACTCGCGCATGCAGGAATTGGTCTCGGACTTGCTCACTGTTTCTAGAATTGAAACAGCCACCCTTGCTTTGAAGAAAAAGGAAATCTCCTTGGAAGAGTTAACAAAAAAAATAATCTCAGAATTTAACATCTTTGCCAACGCCTCCAATGTAGATGTAAAACTTCTTTGTGACCAAGGTTTACCAAAACTTTGGCTTGACCCTTCTCAAATAGCGCTGGTTATTGAAAATTTCTTAGACAATGCCATTCGCTATATCAAAGAAAAAGGCAAGGTAGAAATTTCTCTGAAAAAAACAAACAACAAGCTCTTATTCCAAATCAAAGATAATGGCGTTGGTATCCCTAAAGAAGACCAAAAATATATTTTCCAAAAATTCTTTAGGTCGGAAAATATATTGCGCTATCAAACCCATGGCTCTGGTCTTGGTCTTTATATTGCTAAAGCCATTATCAAAAAATCAGGAGGCAAGCTTTGGTTTGAATCCCAACAAAACAAAGGGTCGACGTTCTATTTTAGTTTACCCATTAAATAGATATGAAGCTATGAAAAAAATCTTATTCATTGAAGATGAAGGCGCTCTGCAAAAAACCTTTGGCGATGTTCTCACAGAAGAGGGCTATGAAATAATCCCGGCCTTAGATGGTGAGACCGGTTTAAGATTGGCTAAGACAAAAAAGCCAGACCTTGTTCTGCTTGACCTTGTGCTACCCAAGATGCATGGTTTTGATGTTTTAGCGCAGTTGAAGCAGGATTCTGAAACAAAAAATATTCCTGTGATTGTGCTAACCAATCTGGAAAAAATTGGCGATGTAGACAAAGCCATTGAGCTGGGAGCAACAACTTATCTGACAAAAGCGCAGCATAGTTTGCAGGAAGTAGTGGAAAAAGTTAAAAAGGTACTCGGCGAATAGGCCCTGTCGGACAAAAAAATGAAAGTTGAATCGCAACAACTTAAAGCATTCTTAACTGATGCTGGGCTGGTTAATAAAGAGCAGTTTGATAAAGCCCAAAAGAAAGCCCAAGAAACCAAGCAAAGAGTGGGCGATGTTTTGGTTTCTGAGGGTCTGCTTTCCCAAGAAGAATTGATTAAAATGGAGGCCTATATCCTGGGCATTCCCTTCGTCAATTTAGAAAAAGAAATGATAGAGCCCAAAATATTAAAAATTATTCCAGAGCCGATTGCTCGCTCGCACAATATTATTGCCTTTCGCAAAAGGGGCAACACGCTTGAGGTGGCCATGTTAGACCCAGAAGACCTGCGCACCATTGAGTTTATTAAAAAGAAGGCGAATTTGAAAATCTTACCTCGGCTGACTAGTCCGCAATCAATCAAAAATGTCTTACGTCAGTACGCTAAAACCTTAGAGGCGGAGTTTGGCGACATTATTAAAAAAGAAGCAGGTGTTCTCAAACCAGTTGAAGAAGAGGAAGTAGAGGAAAAAAAAGAACTAAGAAAGCAGGCCGAGGAGTTGCCTGTTATTCGCATTGTTGACACCTTGATGAAACACGCTATCTTGCAACGCGCTTCAGACATTCATATTGAACCGACTGAAAAAGAGGTTATCGTCAGATACCGAATTGATGGCATCCTCCACGATGCCATGACTCTGCCCAAGGCAGCCAGTTCAGGTATTGTCGCCCGTATCAAGGTATTGAGCAATCTAAAATTAGACGAGCATCGGCTGCCACAGGATGGACGGTTCAAAGTTGAGACAGAAGAATACCGTTATTCTATCCGGGTTTCGGTTTTACCGATCTTTGACGGAGAAAAAATTGTTATGCGGCTGCTTCCTGAAACCGCCAAGGCCTTCACTCTAGAAGCGCTTGGCTTAAGAGACGAGTCCCTGGAACAAATTCAGGACAACCTGAAAAAACCGGTTGGTATGATTTTAATCACTGGCCCAACCGGCTGTGGAAAAACCACTACTTTGTATGCTATGATGGAAATTTTGAATGACCCAGGAGTAAATATCTCTACTGTGGAAGACCCTATTGAATACAGAATGCCCAGGATTAACCAGACCCAGGTTAATGCCAAAATCGGTCTTACTTTTGCTTCTGGTTTGCGCTCTTTGGTCAGGCAAGACCCGGATATCATTATGGTCGGAGAAATCAGGGACCAAGAAACAGCCGGGCTGGCCGTCAATGCAGCCCTGACCGGCCATTTGGTTTTGAGCACCTTGCATACCACTAACGCGGCAGGCGCTATCCCCCGCTTGGTTGATATGAAGGCAGAGCCATTTTTAATATCTTCTACTCTAAATGTAATTTTAGCCCAGCGATTAGTAAGGAAAATAGTCGGAGAAAAAGAAAAATACAAATTAAAAGAAACGGAGATTAAAAATCTAAAAAAATATTGCGACTTTGATAAAATCCTGGGGATTCTCAAACAAAAAAAACTTACCCCTGAATTCTATCGGCCAAAACCAAGCAAAGAACACCCGGAAGGTTATAGCGGACGAATCGGCATCTACGAGGTCTTGCCAATAACCGAGACCATCAAAGAACTGATTGTCAAAGGGGCCATTACTGACAAAATCCAGGAACAGGCGCAAAAACAAGGTATGATGACAATGATTGAGGACGGCTTTATCAAAGCGGCCCAAGGAATAACCACCATAGAAGAGGTCTTAAGAGTAATTGTTGAGTAATGTTCCTAAACCAATGCCAAAATACTCTTACACTGCTAAATCATTGAAAGGGGAAAACAAGTCAGGAACATTGGATGCAAAAGACGAGTCACACTTGGCTAAACTCCTTCATCAGGAGGGCTATATTTTAATTTCTGCGGAAAAACCAGGAACCAAGAAGAAAAAATCTCTTCTTACTCTGCTTAGAAACTTGGGCACGCTTATTCCTTTTTTGGGCAAAGTGAGCATAGTAGAGAAGATGATGTTTACCAGAAATCTTCAAGTGATGGTCAAGGCGGGCCTGCCGCTTCCCCGCGCCCTAAGAATCTTGGGCACCCAAGCAAAAAGCAAAAAACTCAAAAAAGCCCTTTCTGGAGTAGTAGATGAAATTATCAAAGGCAGGAGCTTCTCAGAAGCATTAAGCCAACATCCTAATATCTTCTCTGAGTTTTTTCAAAATATGGTTAAGGTGGCTGAGGAGAGCGGGACATTGGAAGATGTGTTGAAAATTCTGGTCAGACAGATGGAAAGAGAGCATGAATTAAAATCAAAGGTAAAAGGAGCTATGACCTATCCATTGGTTATTATCATAGCAATGGTGGGCATTGGTATTTTAATGATGATTATGGTTGTGCCAAAGCTGTCTGAAACCTTTGAGGAATTAGAAATTGACCTGCCCCTAATGACTCAAATAGTCATTGCTATTGGCAATTTCTTAGCTCAGTTTTGGTATCTAATTCCCCTGTTAATACTGGCTTTAATTGTTTTTCTAAAATTGCTTCTCTCACTTAAAGCAGGTAAAAAGTTAATGGATAAGCTGTTTTTAAAATTGCCTATTGTCTCCCCTATTATTAGAAAAACAAACTCCGCTTATACAGTAAGGAGTTTGGGTTCTTTAATTGCTTCCGGAGTACCCATTGTCAGCGCGCTTGAAATTATCTCCAGGGCTCTCTCCAATTTTTACTTCAGTCAGGCAATGGCTGAGGCAGCCAAAAGAGTAAGAAAAGGCGCTGACCTATCTGAGGCACTCAAGCCGTACCAGGATGTTTATCCCTCATTGGTTGTCCAGATGCTTGAAGTAGGAGAAGAAACAGGCCAGACCTCAGATATTTTAATTAAGCTGGCTGATTTTTTTGAAGAAGAAGTAAGCAATGCCACCAAGAATTTGGCTTCAATAATTGAACCGGTTTTAATGATAATCCTTGGCGCGGCAGTTGGCTTCTTTGCTGTTTCAATGATTCAGCCGATGTATAGCATGTTGGGAACTTTATGAGCAGATAGCAAATATTTACTCGCTCGGTCGAAATGAAAGCAAGCTTTCATTTCTTCCTCGCTCCTAATTATGAGCAAATAGCAAATATGGAAAAGGCCTTTACTCTCGTTGAAATATTGGTAGTTGTGGGAATTTTAGTTGCGCTAACGGCCATAGCTGTGCCAGCTTTTCTGATTTTTGAAAAAACATCTGATTTGAATAACTCGGCTGAAAAAATTATTAATACTTTAAGATTGGCGCAAAGCAAAACCATTGCTTCTGAAGGAGCAAGCTCTTGGGGAGTTCATTTTTCAACCTCCACCAAGCCCCATCAATATATTTTATTTCAGGGCGCAAATTTTGCCTCCAGGACAACTTCCACCGATGAAATTCATAATTTATCAAAAACAGTTATAATTTCTGCAATCAACTTAAATGGAGGAGATGAGATAGTTTTTAGCCGGCTCACTAGCCTATCCAAGCAAAGCGGTGAACTTATTTTAGAATTAAGCGCTGACCCTTCAAAGACAAAAGCAATCTACATTGAAGAGTCAGGCCGTATAGGACTATTTGCTCCCTCAACACCAAGCGATACCAACAGAGTAAAGGATTCTCGTCATGTTCATTTTGATTACTCCAGACCCATCGCCACTTCCACAGAAAGTTTAATTTTGACTTTTGAGGGCGGAGTCACTGAAACAATTGTCATTGCCGATAATATACAAGACGGCCAAATTTATTGGCAGGGACAAATTGATGTTGCAGACGAAACTCAAAAAATAGAAATTCATACTCACAGATTAAATGATGCCTTCTTGGATACACAATTCTCTGCGCATCGGGATAGAAGATATAATACTAAATCCTTAAAAATCGAAATCTCTGGCAATGATTCTGGCACTCTTATTGAGTATTCAACAGACGGCTTAACTATTAACAAAACTTCTATTTATGCAACAGAAGCCGAATGGCAATAAAAAAGGGATTTCAGTAATTGAGATATTAGTGGCGGTTGCTATTCTTGCTATTGCCTTAGTTAGTCTTTTAGAATTAGTCGGTTTTTCTTTAAGGGCCTCCAATTTAGTAAAACAAACTATCCAAGCCAAGAACCTAACTCAAGAAACAATAGAGGCAGTAAGGAACTTTAGAAACCAGACCTCCTGGGATATTGACGGCCTGGGAGTTTTGATTATGGATAACGCCTATCATTTAGAGACAACATCTGACACTCCTCCAGCATGGACTTTAGTTGCTGGAGAAGAGACAATTGATATTTTTACACGAAAAGTAGTTTTTGGGACAGTTTTTCGGGATGCCAATGACGATATCGCTGACTCTGGAACCGAAGATCCTGATACCAAAATAGCAACTACTACTGTTTCCTGGGAAAAAAGAGGGGGGATCCATCAGGTAGAAATTGTAACTTATTTTACTAATTGGCAACCATGAAAAAGGGCTTTACCTTAATGGAAATTTTAATCTATATTGCTATCTTGGCAGTCATTATTTCAGCTGTCGCCGCCTTTTTAAGTTGGGCGATACAATCCAGTAATAAATCCAAGGCGATGCGAGAAGTTTTAGACAATGCCAGAACAGCAATGGAAATAATGACTTATGAAATAAAAGAAGCAAAGGGTATTTATACCCCTACTTCTACTTCAACTCAACTCTCATTGGAAACCACTCATTATTTACCATCGGGAGAAAGTTCAAGTTATCTTGATTTTTATCTGTGCGGAAACAATAACGCCACCCTTTGTCTGAAAAAAGAATCTCAATTGGCAATTGCTTTAACCTCAGAAACAGTAGAAATAAACAACCTACAATTTATCCTAATTTCCCCTACTACTACCCCTTCAATCCAAATTAATCTGGGAATCAATTTTAAAAATCCCAAAAGTCGACCAGAATATCAGGCATCAATCAATCTCCGTTCCAGCGCTTCTCTTAGAACTTTTTAAAATGGGGCAAAATAAAAATCAACAAAAAGGATTTGCAGTATTTTTTGCAACCATTTTAATTATGGGGGTAGTTTTTGGGATTGCTGTGAGTATTTTTATCTTAACCTATGGCGAGCAAAAGATTGTTCAAAATATAGTTAAGAGCGGCCAGGCCTATTACATAGCAGAGGCAGGGATTGAGGACGCCCTGCTTCGTTTAGCGCAAGACATGGATTTCTCAAGCCCCTACACCTTAAACATCGGGGATGGCTCTGCCTTCATAGAAATAACAGAAATTATTGGGGGCTCAAGAACGATTATTTCTCAAGGAGATATGAAAAACCGGCTTAGAAAAATACAAATCGTCTATCAGGTTTCTACTGAAAAGATTTCTTTTTACTACGGCGCTCAGGTAGGAGAAGGAGGTATGGAAATGGGAAACAATGCCAGAGTGGAAGGTAATGTTTTTTCTAATGGGAATGTTGTTGCTGCTCAAAAAGGTTATATTGATCATACTATTAAGGTAGCCACCATAGAAAGCAGGATTGAAGGACTTATTGTGGGAAAGGATGCCTATACTCATAATTGCAAAGATTGCACTATTTCGGGAACCCTTTATTCCTCGGGAGGAGGCGCTGAAAATTGCGAGGCAACGGAAGGAACTCAAGAGCATCCTGTTCAAGCAGCCAAGGACTTGCCTATCCTTCAAAGCCAGATAGATGAATGGAAAACCGAGGCGAGTTGTAATAATAACCCAGAATGTATCATTGAAGGCGATTATATTTTAGATGGAAAAGTTACTGACTATTTAGGACCTAAAAAAATTACAGGCAGCCTGACCCTTGACAACAAAGCCGCTTTAATAATGACCGGGACTATTTGGGTAGCAGGCGATATTACACTTCTTAATGGAGCAAAAATTCGACTTGACCCAAGTTCTTATGGAGGACTTAGCGGGGTTTTGATATCTGATGGGAAAATCCATATAAGACCAGGGGTAACATTGGAAGGGTCAGAAGAAGAAGGAAGTTATCTTTTGCTCATTTCAACCAATGCTTCTTTAGACGAGCAATCTCCGGCTATTAATGTAGATAACACTACTGCCGGAGGAATTTTCTATACACCAGGCGCTTATGATGGGAGAAATGGTGGGTTAATTGTTATTAGAAATAAAGTGGAGGCGCGAGAAGTGGCAGGCTACAAAATTTTTCTTGAGGAAAACGCTGTAGTTAATTACGTATATGGCTTAAAGGATGCTGAGTTTTCCAGTGGTCCTGGTGGCTCTTGGAAAGTAAGCAGCTGGAAAGAAATTGAGTAAAACTTTTAATTAGTGATATAATAATAAATAGAAAAATGTTTGATTTTTTAACTCTAAAACCAGAGGCGTTCGGCTTGGATATATCAGAGTTGTCTTTGAAAATAGTTAAACTCAAAAAAATGGGCAAGGGTTTAGCGCTAAGCTGTTTTGGCGTGACAAAGCTCAAACCGGGGATTATTGAACAAGGAGAGATTAAAGACGAGAAGGCCTTGGCCAAGGCAGTAAAAGAAGTTATTGCCAATATAAACGGGGAACCCTTAAAGACAAAATATGTGATTGCTGACCTGCCTGAAGAAAAAGCATTTTTGGATGTTATTAAAATGCCCAAAATGACGCCTGAAGAGCTAAAAAAAGCAGTCCTTTTTGAAGCAGAAAACTATGTGCCTCTGCCCATTGATGAAGTTTATCTGGATTTCCAAATCGTGACTCCGCTTTATGACCATTTAGACCATCTGGATGTGTTGATAGCTGCGCTTCCCAAAAAAACAGTGGACCCTTATGTGGGCGCGTTAAAGATTGCCGGTCTTATCCCATGCGCTCTGGAGATTGAATCTCAGGCCATTACTCAATGTCTTATCAAAAACAACACTGCCCCCAAGCCTGTTCTCCTAATTGATATAGGCCTAACCAGAACCAGTTTTATTATCTTCTCTGGTCATACGCTTCGCTTTACCAGCTCTATTCCCTTTTCCTCTCAAACCTTTAATCAGGCCATCTGCAAAACCCTTAAAATAGATTTAAAAGAGGCCGAAGACCTAAGGATAAATCAAGGCATCAAAGACCAAAAAGGCAAAGTTTTTGAGGCCTTGATTCCGTGCCTCACTGAATTAGTAGAACAAATCGCAAAATGTATTGCCTTTTATCAATCGCATATCAAGCATCAACATCTTGCTCCTAACGGCAACGGGGTGGCCGAAATTAAACTCTGCGGCGGAGTGGCCAATCTTTTAGGCCTGCCAGAATTTCTTGGGCAGCAACTTAAAACTCCAGTAGAACGTGGCAATCCTTGGATAAATATTCTTCCAGAGGGCCGCAAACAAATGCCCCAGATGCCCAACAAAGAATCTCTTAGATATGTTAGCGCCTTGGGTCTGGCCCTGCGTGCAATAAAAGGAATATGATTAATCTACTGCCGCCAAAAGAAAAAATAGAATTCTTGCAAGAAGAAACAAAAAAACTGACCATTCTCATAGGAATTGTCATTGTAGTTTCTTTGATTTGTTTAAGTTTAATTTTATTTGCCATACAAACCTATATCTGGGGCCAGGCAGAGTCCCAAAAAATTACACTAAAAGAGGCGCAAAAAGAATTCGCAAGCTCTGAGCTCCAGGAACTTCAAGAGAAAATCCAAACAACCAATCTCTCTTTTGCCCAATTAAACTCTTTTTATCAACAAAAACCATATCTCACCGAACTCTTGG
>SDBT01001426.1_pt1 | contig 41981 bp, 46 predicted proteins | sample 2277101 | NCBI WGS metagenome assembly SDBT01 (sample SAMN10404973, study PRJNA504765) | marine sediment metagenome | isolation source: marine sediment core GS10_PC15, 103 cmbsf | place: Arctic Ocean: Southern Knipovich Ridge | collected 2010 | reverse complement strand
AGCATGGAGTACAGCGTCAAGGTATCCATCGACTGGCCGCCTTCGTGCTTACCACGGGACGGCTGCAAATCGGCTGTATAGCCTCCCTGTGCACGAGCAGAGAACTTCTTTCTCGTTGGGTGATCCAGCTTCAGCATGTACTGTCTTCCAACGAGAACGCCAGGAAGCCTCTGATTCGTCACAGGGTCAACCAGGTCTTCCTTATCAACAACGCCGGCCTTCTTCGCCGCTCTCTCAACATCTTCCAGGTAGTTTCGTCCAGTGAAGTTTCTTACATCGTATGGCCTCTTCTGCTTGTGTGCGATCTTCCCAGCAACCGTCTCGAAGATCTGACCCGGATTGATTCTTGACGGGATACTATGGGGATTCAGCATCACATCGATGACTTCCCCATCCTGCGTCGTAGGCATTTCGTTATCTGGAATGATTCCGGTAATCGTCCCCTTGTTCCCGTGCCGCCCAGCCAGCTTATCGCCAATTTTAGCTGGCTCGGCGGTACGGATATGCACTTCGATCTTCTTCGCCGCCTTGGATACTTCTACGACTATCCCTTCGTCTTCCTCCTCCCACAGTACAGATTTGTTCTTGTAGGGCTTGATGAATGCCCTGTGCAGTCTGCCGAGAATCAGATCCTCCGGGCCTTTCTCCTCCCTTCTCAGAACAGCCATGACCATGTCACCGAATTTGACGATTTCGCCTTTCTTGATCACGCCCTCCGAGTCGAGTTTTTTAGTGGCCGCCAGATCCAAGGACTCTGGATAGTAGGCTTTGAACTTCGACAGGCTCATCATCGTCTGCTTGTCCAAAGCGATCGACAGTTTGTAGAGATGCGATGAAGTGAAGTCCTTGGCAAAACCCTCGCTGATAACAACCCCGTCCTCGAAGTTGTAGCCCTTGTATGGCAAATAGGCCACGTTTGCATTGATCCCGAGCGCCAAGTCACCGTTCTTTGTGAAGTTCGTATCGGCTATTAGCTGACCCTTCTTTACCTTGTCGCCCTCCTTCACGACTGGCTCAGCGTCGATGAAGGCGGTTTTCGAATTCAGTGGGAAGTTATCGTAGAGACTTACCGTATGCTCATTTCCGGCAGAGGTTTCAATTACGATTTCCTTATTGCTGATTTTCTTCACGGTTCCAGACACAGGAGACGCGTGCGAGAATCCTTGGCCGGCAACGCCTTCAAATACAACATCTCTCCCTGCTACAACTCGAACCAGGGGCGATTGTCTATTGATCAATGGCAGCGCCTGCGCCATCATCTTGCCGGCCATCATGGCTCGGTTGCCCTGGTCGTTCTGCAAGAAGGGAATCATATTCGTGGCCACACCGAACATGGCCTGAGACGAAGGAATTACATAATCGACTTCAGTTGCAGGGACGATGGCAATTTTCCCTCGCACAGACGCCTTGACTGACCGGGTCTTAGCCTTAAGCTTGCCGTTCTTCTCCACATATTGATCTCTGAATGAAATCACAGAAGCCGAGGCCTGCTGAGGAGTTAGGTCAACGACCTGATTCTTTTTCGTATCGTAGAAAGCAGACAGGATGTTCGAACCCTTCTTCGAGATTCCCAGAGGCAATTGGAGCGTCGTGCCGATGCGATCGCTATTACCGCTCCAAAAAGGGATGCAGCCATCTCGACGAACAAGGAGGAGTCCTCCGGGAACAGTGGCACAATGAACCATTCCATCATATTCGACTTTGAAATGGCTTTTCTTCATTATTACTCGTTCAGAATGCTTCAAAACGCGAACTTCATGAATATCTAAATATCTTTCCTCTCTTTTGTCTGAATAGACTTTGTGCGACACAGAAAATCCCAACGATATAGAGAGTCTTTCGAACCCGTCTGCCAGCTCGGAACTACTCGTGGTGAAAACATTCTGCGAGTTTCCGTGATTGCTACATGTACGCCCATCTCCGGCTATTAACGATTCCCACAGCCTCATTCTCGCATACTCGCTCGAATCAAGTAGATAATCTGGGATGAATTTCTCGTGGCACTTTCCAAACTGCACAAGATAAGAAGTTAGTTGCTTACTATGAGTAGAGAAGTCACCTGAATTAGTTCTACAAAATGTGAATGGAAGGCGATCAGTGAGGTTTCTGATTTCTTCAATGCCGTCTTTACTAAGCTGGGTTATCCTGGCGAGGTAATTCGACTTCGATTCATCATATTGAACGTTTCCTTCTGACAAGTACCATCCCATGAATTCAGCCCAATCTTCGATTGGGATTGGACCGACGTTTTTGACGGCGTTACTTCCTGATACTTCAGGAAGTTCGAATGCCTCCATCCCCACGGACTCATTTGGAAAATGAGTACATCTTAGTTTTCTTGTTTTCCCAAATACAGCGCAGGCTGGTTCAAATCTCCATACTTTGCACATCGGAGATCTATCTTCGTAGGGCCTGCAATACACGCGGTGGTTCGGGGTGACGAGGTATGATACCCTATCTGTTTTTACTCCATACATCTCGCCCTTATATGGGTCATGTATTACTTTCTCCGCCTTCTCAAATCTGAGGATGTGTCCTACTAGACATGCGAATACCGTCTCCTCGTTCGTATCTGGCCACTTTATCCATCCTTTCGCTGTGAAAACCTCTGTGTTTCCATCGAAGCATTCCGGGGTGTGCACGGGATCAACGAATCCAAGGCTTGACGGGTGAACCGCTCTTGCCTCGATCGTTACCTGGTGCGGATTTGTGATCCCTCCAGCACCCGTCAGGATGACCTTCGAGGTCTCGGAGAGCATATGGAGCGGGTTCGTTTGCTCTGGAGTGCTTGACAGTCCAGTATTCCCGCCGAATGAGTCGGCGCCGCCTGTGAAAAAGCTTTCGATGGGGTAGTTGAATGTCGAGAGACCAATGATCTCTCGTATTTTCTCTCTGCGATCGATGTTCAGTCGCATCTTGAATTTGATCTTGTTGGCATTCTTCTCGATGCGCTCGCGCAGGAAATCGTCAACGGACAGAAGCTGCTTGAACTCAAGAGAGTCTCGGTCGTCCGCCTTGGCCTCGCCGCGAGAGACAGACAAGATCCTGCCGGCGGTCCTCAAGAGGAGGTCCGCATTAACGCTAGAGAACCCCTTTCCCAGCGTCAGCTTCGTGGTTGTCTTATCGATTACATTGCCAGAGAAGTAGGTCTCAAGGCTCGAAATCGCCTCTGCCATGTCGTCCGGTTCTCTACGGAATATTGATTTGTAGGCTTTGACGACTTCGCTATCCTGGCTCCCCTTCTTGGCATTTTTCTCGGTGAGTTCCGCTCCCCAGACGGATGCGACCTTCGACCTGGCCACTCCGAAAGCCGTCAGTAAGTGATAGAGCTGGATGTGTGTGGTTCCCAGAACCATATCAAAGATACCTGACTTAGGGTTCAATTCGATCTTGAAATTCATCCCTTTCGCCAGATTGACCTGGGATTCCAGCTCACCATTTTCACGGATTCTCGTGTAGACACCGGGCTTCAGGCGGAACTGGTTGGAAACCTGGTACTCGCTGCCTCGCACAATGTAGCTGCCGCGAGTCGTGACGAGAGGAAGATTTATCAGGGCCATCTTTTCGACTCGGTCGATGACCTTTTTTGTTTCGTTGTCTATCAGGTGGAATTTACCAAAGATCGGAACTGCCCAAGTCCTCTCCTTCATCTTCACGTCTTTTTGCGAATTGAAGTCGCCGGGGTCTCGGTCCTTTCTCTCGATCCAGATCTTGTCGGCGACAAGCGTCTGCTTCTTCCCTATGTACGGGAAGATCGCCTTGACCGAGCTGACGAGAGACTTCTCGCTATTCTTGGCCTGCGTTACGAAGTCTAGCATCTAGGAATCCTTGGGTGGAAATCTGATATAATTATATAGGGTAAGGATTTACATTCAAGAAAATCGATGTGAAAAACGGGTATAAGAAAAGTGTCGAGGGAGTGTAGTCTTGTAAGTCTTGCATGGTGCAGGACTTGGCTACGTAGTGGACAGCGTGGTTAGGAGGAAAAACCATGGCTATCAAGATTCGTGATGAGAAGGGAAAGGTTGTGGACGAGGTGAGCTTCCAGGAGATGACGGGTCATGCGTTTCAGGTCAGCGCCGCTCTCGGGCTCGTGGTCGTGGTCACCATGGGGATCGTCGCCGCCGCCATCAAGGCGTCCGAGTTCGTCGTGAACGGCGCGCACGGCCTGATCCAGAAGGCACGCGGCAAGGATGAGGCGGCAGCAGGCGATAACGTCGAGGAAGTTGCGGCGGAGTTCGAGGTGATCGAAAACGATGCCGATCTCAGGGCCGCCGTAACCACCATGGCAAAGAACGCCATAGCGCAGCAGAAGAAGTTCGAAGATCTCATCGAACGGTATGAAGCGACCAAAGAAGAAGATGAGGAGGAAGACGAGACCTCCACAGGAAAGACCCGGCAGAAATCGGCTGCCGGATAGAAGATCCCCCCAAGCTGAGGCGAAAACCCATGAAGAAGGCTTCGAGCCACTTCCCTTAAAGACGCCAATGCGCGGGTAGCGTGAGCCATCTGGAGAAGTTTTCCAGGTGGCTCACGCTAATAGTAAACTCATTTCGCCAGGAAAGCGGAGGTACGATATGCTGAAATTAGGAGTCCAGTTCGTCTTAGCAGTCCTGTCACTGTTCGCTCGCTCAGAAAAAGACTAGAACATGATGATTTCCTCCAGGACCCGGCGCCTGTAGCGCTCGCGTCCACTCTCGGCTGAAGGGGGCGAGTAGCTTATGCTACTTGCCCTCTTTTTTAGGTATAAGGAAATCAATGAGGGAGGATTGAGCGTTATATTAGCTCTCCACCCTCGCTGGGGGGAGGGTAACCGATGAAAGTCGGTTGCCCGCCATGGGGTGGTCGGGGAGTAAATTCCCCGGCCATTCCATTATTTCACATTCTGTTTCCACCACGCATTGGAGAATGCGTCGGGATCCTGTCCCATTCGGTGTGATATGTAGTTGTTTATGAAAAGATCCTTGTTGCTGGAGAAGCTTTTCGCCGGACGAGCCAGCCCAGCTTGGATCATTGGGAGGTACTCGGTGACAAATTTATCTTCAAAGTCCGGCCAAATCTGATCTGCGATGGATTGGAGGATGATTTCGCGCACATCCTCGTCTTCCAAGGCCTCTGGATTGATCGTAACCTCGAACGGCGACCATGTATATGACTCGCTGATCGTAGGATCGAAGTCCACAGCCATCGGAGTGTTCAGCCTCTTCAGAAAACTGCGCAACAAGGGCTTTAGCTCAATAGGCACGTTCTTGGCCGTGTTTCCGTTCACTGCCAAGTCCACAGCTAAAGGAAGCTCACGGACTTTCGGGTCGTAGGTATCCAAGGAGATTATCGGGATGAAGGTTCCACGGCACGAGGGGTGGCTGTCATTGGTGAGAGGAAACACGAGGTTAACCAGGTCGGCCACCTCGTATTCTTTCCCGTTGAGAGCCTTGCAGATCGGGCACGTTTTCTTGTCGCGCATCTCCATCCGCTTGACCGTCGTGATTCCATCCTCCTGCCATTTGCGAAGGGAGGATTTCACGTAGATGTTCATCATGACCGTCCGGGCAATGGCTTTCGCCTGCTCGAATGCCATGAACTGGTTGAGCTCGTGGATCGGTGGTGCCTCGGCGCCGGCCAGCGAGGCATGAACAATGTCCATGGTCTTCTGGGAGGCTGGGTATCCCATGCCTGAAATCATATCTTCAATATCGCGCTTATAATCCCAGTCCAGAACCTGGGCGGTCTTTGTCAGATCTACAGAGAAGGAGGATGCGTACTGCTGACCGCCTAATACCGCCTGGTAGCCGCAGTTGTAAAGCTGTGCCTCGATCGGGCCTACAAGCTCTTTCCACGGAAGGTTCTGTTCGTCCCTGTTCCGGTAAAGACCGTACACGAGACGGTCCATATCGGCTATCCCAAGCTTTAGAAGGCTGTGGAGGTCATCAGCCGAAAAAAGGATGTGCAACCATGGGTCGCCTGCGGGTATAAGATTCTCGTTGGCGATCTTCTCTAGGTCAATCGAAGGAGGACTCGATGGATTTTTCACAAGGCGTTCCTTACAGACGGATGAGCAAGCATATCAAACAATTCCCAGTAGCGCAACACATTCATGTCGAAGCCAAGGAGGTTCCTGTCGAGAATAGCTTTTTCCATAATTGCGGCAGTCCAGGTGATTTCAATGAACTGACGATTGAACTTGGCAGGGACGAAATGACCGAAAAGAGCTACGTCGCTCCGATTATATACATACGGCACACCAAGGACGGTCAGGATCTTTGCCGGATGATGAACGTCCAAGCGATGATCGACTTCGACCCCGATCTGCTTCAGGCGACAATGGAGATGACCGTCCGCGAGCTGAATACCACGGCATACGCATTCATGATGCGGTGCTGGAATTCACTGACTCGATTGCATAAACTGAGAACTGATAACCCGATGTATATCAAGCACCATTCTCATCGCACAGAGTCTCTGATGGCCTATTGCGAATTCGGCGATGGCCAGCGCTCATTCTTGAGGCATATGTACGGACAGGTCGATGATATTCTATTCTGGGAGCCGGAGAAGGAGGATCTGGAAATACCTCCGCATTTCATTCCTGGCAGGCTGTGGCGTCTATTTGAAGGCCCTGTGTCTCAAGGGGAACCAGAAGAGGGTGAGGAGGAATAATCCTCCCCACCCTTTTCTTTAGCGTCTCGCTACTTACGAAGTCTTAACGATCGTCTCCCTGGTGCTGTCCGATCCCTTCCTGTCGGAGACAGAGATGAAGAATCCCGCCGGCGCAGCGAGGTCCAGGAACAGACTATCATCAGCGAGGCTCGTGGCGATCTCAACATCGGCCTCTCCGGTCGCGTCCGTGGTCACGGTCGCAACATTGGCGTACTTCCCACTCTTGAACGTGCCCTTCGACGCTTCTTGGAACTGTGTGGCAGCCAAAAGGCTCCCGGCAGTCACGGCGTCAAAGATGGATGCAACAACGTCCACGCCCTGGATCGGATTGCCGCGAGAATCCTTGACAAGGATTTGGACGAGGCTCGGGGCGATGGTTCCATCGACCTGGGAGGCCGAAAGGCCAAGGATGGTGTTCGCTGTGCCGCTGAAGATGATATTGCTGCTCGTTCCGAGCGCCTTACTCGTCACGCGGATCGAGCCGGCGTTGTCGTCAGCAGTGGCTTCTGCGGCGAATGCCGTGTTGCCGTTGAGGGAAGCGAAGACCTCTGCTGCCGTTGCAGCGGAAATGTCAGAGAAGTCACCGCTCAGGAACGTATGGCTGACGGTAATGCCGTTCAGAACCATGCCCAGGACGCGATTGGCCGGGTTGCTGAAATCATACGTTTCAGCGCTTCCGGTGTCGATCGCTGCGCCCATCGTTCCCGTAGCAATGTCCCCAGGCGTGTTATCCAGCGAGATGCTGTACGCCGAACGGTGCAAGGATTCCCCTTCGACAACCTCGTCGTCTACACCGAATTGAAGAACCGTAAGGTCGGCGGCAGCTATCAGCTTTGCCGGGCCTTCGTTGCGAAGGAAATCGTCAGGGACGGTTCCCGTGGCGTTGTCTGCCAGAACCAAGTTCACGCCGTCGATTTTGGGAGGACCGATCCTGCCCACCCGCGTCAAACGAAGCGTTCCACCACTTGTGTTTTGAATCAGGGCCATGATTAGTCCTCCTGGTCAGAGACGCCATCGGGTTCTTCCGATGACTGGGTTTCGATACCGAGGAGATCTCGGTATTCTACAGTGAGCCACAATACGCCTTTCGGCGTAGAATTCCATTGTTTGTCGATAATCTCGGAGTTCACGTTGTTTCGAATCTTCTCGTATGTCTGCCGGTCTTCCTTCGAATCCATGCAGAGCTTCTGGACTCGCACCTGGCCAGACGTTCCTAGGATCGAAGCCACTCTAGGCATGTTGGCTACCCTACCAGAGAACCCGGTTCCTGCAAGCTAAAAACTTACCCAATAGCCATCAGGAGGAGGGCTACAGGCCCAAAGTCCCAGTTGTCATTGTTACCAGAGTCCTTACCGCCAATGTCATCATACCCCATCGCCACTACTGCTACTGAATCACCAGACCACCAAGGGCCTGTAACCGCTGCCAGTGGTTGTCATACAGTTCCACAGGTCCGTATCTCAGGGTCTTGCCATCCAATCTCACCTTGGCTCGCGTCCCAATAATAGGACCCGGATCTTCATCTTCAATGAGCGGCTTCAACGCATCGGTCATCCTGGAGCTATCACCCTGGCTAATCCAGTAAGTTGCGCCGCCAACGTCAAGACGCCAGCAGTAAGTCGCCGAAACGTCCTTGGGCGAGATCTCTCGCAAGGGTGATTCCGGATCGTCCGGATCTGTCAGCTCGAACTGCCGAACAGAGATGATCTTCACCTGATCCGGTGGCGTCTGTGGGCGAAACTCCTTCACCATTTCTCGCGTTGTCTTCATGCGGCTTTCCCCATGACTGCTGTGGCATTCTCAACTTGCCGAGCTGTCAGGCTGGGTTCCGTGATGACAGCGCACCCAAGTTGTCCGAACATCTGGCGCCCGTTCGCCATGTCCTGCGCTACAAAAAACTCAACGTTGACAGTCAGAGGGACGGCTCCTAAGCTATCTGAATCTAGTAGCACGGCCTTGTCATAGAGGCGAAAATCATCTGTATCCCAAGCAAAGGCGACTATGTTCTTTTTTCCCCTGACTGAACCCACTCCCCCGCCCATAAGATTGGCAACGCCAACGCTATCCGATTTCACCTCGACCGCAAGGTCCCCGTCTGTTTTACGATAATAAATACGGAATCCATCAGTATTTCCCGCATTCCTTATGTCGTAGGCTATAACGTCGCCGCCCGCGATTTGGTCTCCGTCAAACCCCGGTATCGCGATGAAGACTATACTTCCCTGCGTCGCCTTGCAGATCACCTCGCTCGTGTTGTCAAGACGGAGGTCCTCGGCAGAACGGGTCGTGGCAACCGTCGTATTCTCTATATAGGTGGACGGGAATGGCCCCAGCTCAGTCTGGATGCCGAAGGCCGTAATGTCGCCCGTCAGTGAATTGTCGTTTGCCCCGCCCAGTGTAGCTGCGTAGGCTGGATAAATTGCATCGCGGACTGCATTGTTTCCGCTGTCGTTATCCGTGTAGGTACTAATCCAGTACCAGAAATCTCCATCTGATTCCGCATTCGAGACAGCTCCGATGGGACCGGCAGCCCTGACATTCGTTGCTCCTGTACTGGTGTTCAAATCAGTCCAGACCGCAAACCCGGTTCCGCCCGAGGTCTCGAATTGTATCGAGGGGAAGCGGCTGGTGACCGCGTCTTTCAGAACCCATACCGAAGTAGTGACTGTCGAGCCCGCAGGCGTAATCGTGAACGTATCGCGAATGATCGAGGCTAGGGTAGCGCTCGTGTCCGCCAGTTTATCCGCAGTTGTTTCACCATCCGGCCCCGTGGCATCGTCGGTTGTAACAACCATTCCGTTGAACTTATTCCATGAGGCGACATTGAATGTTTGGGTTTCGAGAGCCACGTTTTCCCGCGTCCCTTCAACGGTAAGCCCGTCCCGACCGAACCGGCCGCTATTCAGAATGGCCTTCCGAATGATGCCATCACGGCCTTGGTACCTGCCATCCGCATCGACAGCTTCCGTACTGAAGCCTTCAAGCTGGCCGGTGGCCCTGCGCAACCGAGTCTCCATGCCCGGCCACAAGGACTGCGCCAGTATCATCCCCCGGCCGATGAATCCAAGAGGATGATTCTTTAGCGCCGAGTGGGCGCACTCCTGCCCTTTTCTACCACTGCCTTTTAGCATCAGGCACCACCTTCGTACTCAATCCACCAGTGCAGACGGCAGTTGCTGTCACCAGAGCGAGGAATCATTTGGAGGTGAATTTCGTCGGTAAGATCCGCGTCTCTATACCCCATATCGACCAATTCAAATACTCGGGTAACATCATCGTTGACAGACCAAGCACCCACACCTGCTTTGAGAATCGTATCGTAGAGATCCAAGGTGTCCGCCGGGGTCTTACCTGTCAACCGCTGGAATTCATGGTTCGTGCCGTCATGGATGCGTACCAGATCGTCGATGCCAAAGTTGGTTATATCATCAACATCGATAGAGCCGTCGCCGTTATCCGCAGCGACCTTCACATCCTGACTTGTATACTGGAATTCCCCCCAATCCTGAACCTCTTCGGCTGCCCCTATTGTATCCAACTCTGCATGAGTGAATCCGTCCGTATTGAAGAATTTGATCTGGATTCTGGTAGCAACATTCGCACCTACGTCAGCACCATTCGCGCTGGTCCAGAATCTTGCGCGGTTGATACTTTCGACTTTGGTAGCACCAGTGATGTTCTTATTGACCGGCGTGCCAGCAGTGAGGTCCTGACTACCTGTAAGCGTCGAGCGACCGCTGATGTAGTGCACGTTGGTTGTCGAACCGTCATCTAGCTTGATGAACCGGCATCCTGTCCACAAATCCCCGCTGACCGCTCCGATATAGGAGATGAGTGAACCGGCAGGCGCGTCGGTCGCCGTCGAACGCGGGTCGTGATCGACCGTCACCTGAAAACATCCATCACCAAAATCAGTGGACCCCGTGATACTCATTAGCTCACCTTCCTCATTCGGTTTAGGGCCTTCCAGTTCACCGTCTTGCCTGCTTGACCAGTAACTTGGATGAGCGCATTGTTGCCGCTCACCGCTATCGTCGCATTCCAGGGTGCGTTGCCACTGGACTCTCGCGTGAAGGTCGTATCAACAGTGTTTTGAATCGTTGCTCCACCAGCAGCTTCCCGGAAAATTACAGCACGCCGGATATACACGGCTCGCCCGGCTGCGTCGGTGCGTCGGGCGACCACCTCAACTTCTATGAGCACGACTGTATCATCAGGAATGGCTATAGTTGCGATAGTAGTCAGAGTTGCATCCGTAGTCGTGACTGAATTTTCAAGTTCCCGCGTGAAGTTCTCGGTCACGGTCGTCGCTGCGCCGACTCTTACTATCACCCCACCGAACAGGAAGTTTCCATGTACATAATTTGTATTTGAGGTTCCAGCTTCGAGAATCTCCGTGCCGGTGATCCCCATGAGGTGGTTGCCTTTGAAGCTGGTACTATCTACATTTGTGAACTCAATACCGTCCCCTCCTCCATCTTCGCACTTGTTATTGTGGACTCTACCACGATCACAACTCGAAAGTTGAATCGAATCCCCTGTAGCAGAGATGATCCTATTCTCCGAGACCTCGAAATCGATACCAGTGGTGCCTCCATCTAGGTCAATGCCAATGGCACCAGGATTATCAATCACGTTATTGTTGATACACGGACCCTCACCGTCGAACGTAGCATCGATTCCATCGCCAGTCACGTCTCGAACGGTATTCCCCTTGACTACGGACTTGTCAGAATTGTCCAATTCGATCCCAATAGCACCATCTACAATCGTGTTATCTCTGACAACTACTCCATCCGGCTCAACGTAGATGCCTGTACCACCAGCTTCAGACTTAATGTAATTCTCGGCAACAGCACCCCGTATAGCCGATGCCCCGAACCAGATTCCCCGCCCGAAGCCGACTGCTTGAGCAAGCTGAGTGATGACGTTTCCAATCACGAGAATATCATCACCATTCGTGATCGTGATACCATTCGCGCTGGTGCCTGCTCCGTCTCCATCGACTCCGTTCGAGGAGATGACGCTCTCGCCAAGCGCACCCGTCACGTTGATGAGGATTCCAGTTCCGCCCGTCTGAATGTCTCGAATAGTGTTGCCCGTGATCGTAGAAGACGTAAACTCATCCAGAACTTGGATCGCAACCTTCACGTCCTGAATCACGTTACCGATCACGGTCGAGTCACCTAGACCACCAACAAAATCGAATGCCGGATCGCCTGCTGTCAGTCCCGCACTCTTGACGATGTTCCCTCGAATTGTGCACTGCCTGAATGTGAAGGTCGTCGTCCGCAGGAAGTTGCGTCCGACGTTCGCGCAAGTGTTGTCAACAATCCCGCCAAGTATGTACGCATCCACGACCAGAATTGAATCTTGGAAGGAGTCGAACCGACACTTCGAGATCATCATCCCATTCATCGAGCAGAAGTTGCTGAGCTTGATTCCGCTGCCCGAAGCCGTTGAGCGGCCCGCGAGCCTACAGTTGGTTATGAGCATCCTCGTGAACACGTGATCCGAGGCCGCCGCCGCAGAGTTGAATGCGATCCCGTTCACCCACTCCGTGGTCGCCTCAATATCCTCGAAAATCCAGCCATCGCTGGCCCCAGCCGACACAGCGTCGATGCTGATGGCCTCGCCCGGCGCACTGTTGCCGAGTTTATTGATGACGAGGTGCCTGAACCGCAAATCATCACTGTTACCTCCAAGGACCGCGATCCCGTGCGTGTCACCATCTGTGACCTCGACTTCGAATCCGACAAGGTGCGTCCCGTCCACGCCCGCATTAATCTGGATCGCTTGCGACATTCCCGCACCGCTGGTTTTGACCTTTGATCCGCGAGTGCCAATGATCGTTAGGTTATTGACTGAGATCACAGCCGGAGCTGTAATGCTGTGTGTCCCTGTTTCGAGAATAAGTGTATCACCCGCACTTGCAGCAGCAGCCAACGCTACCAAATCCGCGTCTGCCGTTCTAACTATGCGGCCTCCAGTGAACCGTACATTCGGGCCAGGATATGTACCCGAGAGACTTCCGCTCGCTGTTCCAGTCGGCGTCCGGGCGTCGGACAACCTGGAGTCTGCGGTATCGATTAGCGTTGCATCGCTGACCTTGGCGTTCAGGTTAGCCAGCGTGTCAGCTGTATGCTGGGCGCCGCCGAGAGCGTGGGCATCATCTCCGAAAGCCTGCCAGTTCACGTCGTCAGTATCCAAAACCGAGATGACCTCAAACTGTTCAAATGACTTCTTGGCGCTTATAGTCCCTTCCCGGACTTTGACAGTGGCGGTCTGCAACTCAGCCGCAGTGTCGGTATCCGTGCTCCTGGTCCATGCTCCAGCCTGGACATTATAGATCCCGTTTTCTTTAGCTAGGGTCTGGTCTTTAACCAGCACGCGTTCGCCTGCAATGACCGAGACGCCATCTACAGTCTCAAGGCCATCAAGATCGAGGTTTGCCGTTGTGGCGACTCGAACGTCCCCCTTCCAGCTCGAACTACCTCCTTTGAGGTTAGTCGCGAGCTCCTGAGTCCCTTCTGGGACTGTGGTTAGTTCGAGATCGTCGTTGGCTGTGTTTGGGTTTAGATCGATGTTAGCCATTATGTTTTGTTCCCTACCGAGAGCCTATTTGTTCCGGCGAAAGACAGGCCCGTTGTATTTCCTCTAACGTGATTTCCAGAATAGAGATTCTGGTCGCAGGTTCCGGGTTCGACAATCGCTGTCCCGCCTGCTCCCAAGAAACCCTTGATCTGGTTGTTGGAAATCGTACTCTCATCGACATTCACCAGTTCGATCCCATTTGTCGTAGCAGCGAAAACCGATTTGACATGGTTGCCTTCAATGAGAGCTTCTGTGAAGTTTCTGATTATTATCCCGTTTCCAGGCGTTGCCGCAGGATCCCCCAAGTCAACCCTATTGTCCTGGATAATGAGTCCAATCGTCTGTGCAGTTGCAGGAACTATATCGCCTTCCGCATCGATCCCGATGACACCTGAAATATCTGGGGTATTCGGGTCTCTTCTGAATATAATATCGTTACCCCTGATCGTGGGTCCGTAGGCTGGTGCGCCAGCTATGGCTGGCCCGGTTTCAAGGAAGATCCCGGTGCTCCTCATATTGTCAATTGTGTTATTTTTGATCATGAGTGCATGGACCACTTGCCCAGGGCCCGCACCATTTCCTGTGGCTGCGCCAGAAATCTTGATTCCAATCGAAAGTTGATCGATTGCTCCTGCTCCTGTATTTTGGCTCATTTTATTGCCTTCTATTGTCGATATTCTCGCTCCTAGCGGATCAATAAGAATCCCAATTGTTCCCCCAGCCAATCCACCAACGATATGATTCCCTACCACGTGGCATCGGCTGGTTCCCCCAAGAATACTTATCCCTACGCCAGCGACATTGAACACATAGTTTCCCACGGCATGATCTTCGTCACCGCGCAGCTCGATTCCCCGATGGGCGGCATCGAAGGTGATTCCCTGCTGATCCACCATGTTTCCAGAAACAAGTATCCTGTCGGCGTTGGCCCGAATGCCCACGTTGAACGCGCCACGTACCTTGTTGTTCCGAATGATATATCTCTCTCTGCTTGCTTCTATTCCGAACGGAAATGTTGCGGTAACGACGCCATCCGTTAAATCGACAGTGCAATCTTCTATTATTCCCTCCACAGAACCTCCCGCGCTTATGGCGGCATCGTTGATCTGCCCGGTGCCAGTTCTCTTTACGTCAACCCTTGAAACTCTATTCCGATCGCCGCCAGTTCCAATAGCAAATCTTCTTGCTCCAGCCGATTGAATCCATGTTATGTCTCTGATGATCGTGTCTGGATTGTTGGCGCGGATTCCCTCTAAAGTTGTCCCTGGCGTGTCATCGTCAATCGTGAAATCTGACAGGGTGCATCTATCGGCTCCGGAGGCGAAATCGATCGCCCTGGCGCTGCCCGGAGGGTTGAAATCAAGGATAGTGCTGCCTTGTCCGGATCCCTTCAAATGGAAATCTGATCTTTGTACAATGGCCGCTAGGGTATACGGATAAGTCCCCGGCGCGATGAGTAGTGCATCGGCGAGAACTTCCGCGATAGCCGAATCGACGGTAATCGCTCCGGCATCCATTCCTGTATCATAGCCGGCTTCTCCGATCAGAGTTTCTGAAGAAACGACATTTGCGGATAGGGTTGCTCCCTCTGTATCATCGGTTACGAGAGATGTTCCATCATAATGGATCTTGAGATTGTTCCCTATAAACCCTCCGTGGTGGATCAGGCTGTGATTCTCCAGAATGCATTGGATATTAGAAGCCGAGGTTTCAACTAGCCGCGCTGCGAATGCTTCATCAGTGGAATTGAAGTAATCGCAGAAATTCCATTTTAGTACGACCTCGCCCGTCCCTGCCTTATTGGTTTTGAACATCCTTGAAATTCCAGCGGTTCCGTCGCAAGTAAAGCTCGTCTTGTCTGCGATGACTGTTATTTTCCCCGTTGTAGCTCCGACCAAGGTCCTGAAGAACCCCGCTGTTTCCCCACTCGGATTGCTGACGACACAATCCTTGAATGTTATGTAGGCTGATTGGGCGAAATCGATTCCAACGGCTGCAACCGGCTTATCCAAGAGCAGATTGAAAAATTCTATTGGGATCTCGTCCACCCCTGGGAAATCAAACGTCGGGAGGCCGGCCCCCATCGTGATCTTGGCCGATTCGTCAGAGCCTATAAATCTCACGGGCTTCGTGCTCGTGAGCGGAGCAGCGCCCCAGGATTGAGCACCTTCGATATAGAGAATGGCCGTTTTTGCTGATCCCGCTTCGAAGGCGGCCAAAGCACTCTGAACGTCGGCGAAATCTGTCGGAATCGTGGCAGAGAACAGATTGGCTGTTGCCAGCGTCGTAAATGCTGAGGTTCCGCCGCCCTGTGCTGTAAGAACCTGTCCAGAAGTGGCGGAGCCGGACGATCCATCCTGCAAATCACCAAAGGCCAAGGCGGTTGCGCCATCGGAAACAGGGATCTGCCCAAGCGTGGAGGCACCTGCCCCAAGAAGGGAGGCGTCCTCGCCTTCGATCATTACCTCAGTGCCTAGTTGCTTATCAGGAACTCTGTGTAGAACCATTTTCTATCCTCAAACTGTTGTGTTTTTTCTGCGTGGTGGTTTTTGTTCTGGATTTGGCCTCATGTCGGTAGTCTGTTTCTGCATCTGTTTCAAGTACTGGCGAATCAAAGTCGCCGTTTCTGGGTACTGTGCCTGATACGATGAGATTGCCATCTCCCTCTGATCTTCAGGTAGTGTCATCAGTCCTTGGGCCCAGGAGCGAACCATGGCCATGGTATTTACCATGGGCATCTTGCCGTCCTCCTGTCCCGAGCCTTTGCCACCCTTTCCAGCGCTTTGTCCTGGGGTGCCTTTTCCTGAAGTGACCACGCCTCCCTTGCCCATGGGTGTTGCCGGCTGCTGTCCTGCTTGCGCCGTCCCCTTGCCTTGCTGGCCCTGGGCGGTGTCTATGGCTATCTGCTGCATAGCCTGACCTTGTTGTTCCTCTTGAACGCCTTTCTGGAATTCGTACTGGCTCTCCATGGCTTCCTGGTTCGCCACGTTCTGCGCTCGGGACTGTTCCAATTGGGCAACAGCCGCGTACTTTGAGCCTATAACCTGTGTCATGCCCTGGATTTCAGCCTGTTGAATCAGAGTTCTTCTCTGCGTTTCTATAAGCTGAATCTGCTCTGCGTTTCTCAGTTTGAGCTCGTCTTCGAAATCGAATCCAGACTGACCCAAGAGGGTGGTATCTGAAAGCTTTCCGACCTGGTTGAGCTGCATGGCCAACTGCTTCTGCTGAACATCGTCGGCCATTTTGAAGTCGATCATCTTGACCTTGATCTTCGGCAGCCGGAAGTATCTCTGGAGCCGTGGGATCAGGAATTCATTCAGGAACTCATCGAGGAGTTCGCGGTCTGTGAGGAAGTGATTCTCCAGAACGCGCAGGGAGACTGACGAGCCAGACCATGTGAGGCCACCGAATACCAGTTCAAGAGGGACGCCGATGCCGCCGGCGATCTGGCCCTGCATCAGTTTCTCTTCCTGCCATACCATGAGCAGCTTCGCATCGCCGCCGAAGCTGACAGTCCCGATAGGAAGAGGCATGACCGAGATGTGGTTCGGGTCCTGCCTCCAACGCCGGACTTCCTTCTCGACCTCATTCTTCCATGAGTTGAGGTTGAGGTTTACATAAGGTGATGCGTCAGCATTAGATGCAGGGAATATGATTCTCCAGGGAACGATGTGATCCTGGCTGATCGCCTCGTTCGCCTTGCGTAGGATCTGGAGCCAGTAGGCGTCCTTCAGAACCGGAAGGATGATCGGCATTCCCCATCCCATATCGTTGTCAGCGATGGAAGGTCGCTTGAAGTGGAATAGGTTATTCGGGTCAAGCTCTATGTCCTGGTTCTTTCTTACGGCCTCGATGAAGACGTAGGGCGCTCGTTCGATCCAGAATCTCTTCCCTGCAATGATCGACTTCCGGTCCTTGGACGGGATCTTGTAGATGTAGACCCGCTCATCCGTAGGGCCGCAGTGATCGATGCTGATGTTGAAGGGATTCCAGCGGATCAGACGGCATTTCGATCTGTTCTTGACCTCAACGTCGTTGACCTGGAACTGGACATGCTCGTTACATTTCTCGCAGTGGCCAAAGAACTTAAGGTCCTTCCACTTGTACGAAGTCCGCTCGATAGCCGTGCGTGATTCACACTTCTCGCAGACGAGATAGCGCTTGAACGGGTACAAGATGGAGAGGAATGCGTTCCCGTATGTGTTGTAGTCCAGGAGGGCTTCGATCTGCCTGGACTTTATTTTAAGCGTGCTCTCCAGAAGCGTCTTCCACTTCTCCTTCGCCCCCTGAGGGAGAGGCTTTTCAGATCCGGTGCTCTGATAAATCAGCCCCGTTATCGGATACTCAGAGATCTTGGAGATGATCGGGCTGATGATCGAGTGCGAGTAGAAGTAGAATCGGCACCACTTGAACAGCTCCTTGACTGACGGTGGTACGTAAGTCGAGGCAATATCGAAGAACGGACTGGGGTAATTGAAGTTGCCCCGGCGCCGGACGAGATTGAATTGACTCTGCGTAGCTGCCATTTACTTCGCCTTCTTTTTCTTCTTGCTTGAGAAAGCGCCCATAGCGGCTAGGCCGGCTAGGGTATAAGCGACACCCGCGCCCGCGCTGGTGACTCCCCTGGCTACTGCCCACGGCAACTTGCTGCCTTTGCGGACAACCTTTTTGATTCTAGACTCAATTCCCTTTTCTGCCAAGCCTTTTGCGGTCCCCACGCCGAGCCCTGTCGCCGCTCCGATCGTGAGTCCGCGTTTCAGCTTATCTTTCTGATCTTCTGTGAGGGCGGTTTTCTCGATCTCACTCATAAACCCTGTCACCACAAGCTCATGCACGTTCATTGGATTTCTCCTCCACATAAGCGCGTATGGCCTGCAATCTTACCAGATTCACCCCGATCTCGTTCTCTACAATATCGATTTCTTTCAGCTCCTTGATCATCTGCCAAGCGGATCGCACGTCTATAGCCAGAACCCCGAACGGCTTCGACTGTGCGAAGTCGAGTTCCTCTGGGAACAGGACGAGCCCGGCGTCCTTGCAGATGGCTAAAACGTATGCGGCCACCTCATCCGAGAACTCTATATTTGGCCGCATCAGGTTAACCTCGGTCACGCCCCAGGCCACTTCTGCGCAGCTAGGAGGTTCGACCGAAAAGAAGTCGGGGATATGCTCATTGAACGCCTGAACAACCTTCTCGAATACAGTCCAGTCTTTCCAGAATGTATCAGTCAGGTAGATCAGCTTGGCAGCGTTGATCTTGTTCCGCGCCAGTTCCGATACGGAAACGCGGTAGTCTTTTTCGATGGTCTGCCACAGAGTCTCCGGCTCCCACTCGAACCAGTGGCGGTCATATTTCTTAACGAGTTTCTGGATGTACCAGGATGGAGCCTTGCTCGATTCCCACGAGTTGGATTTCATTCTCGCCGGGGCAGCCAGCTTCGTGATAGATCCGTTCGTGTCGGAGCCATGGAATGCCTCCACGAAGCACTCCTCAGGAGTCTTGATCCGTCCGTCAGCGTGTGAGATTCCCACTTCCATTAGCTGCTCAGCGGCCCCTTGTACGGCGGTCCCTGCTTCTGCTTGCCGGGCTTGCCTTGCCGGGCAGCGATGCGGGCCTTCATGGAAGCCGGCATCTCCGGGTGATCCCGCTTGAGCGCCCGGTAGATCTCTTTCACCTTGGCAGGACGGTCCTGCTTTGTGAAGCTAGGCATGTCGCGGGCGATCTTCTCGATGAGTTTCATGGTTAGTATCTCTTTTTACTTTTTGATCTTAAGTTTTCTGGCTTGATCCTCCTTATGCGCGCGGAGTATGCCTCCGCGCCATCTTTTCACCTGACTGGGATGATATTCTTGTTTCCTTAGAGCGCTAAGGGATTTCGCGGCTGCCTCAGGAGACCTTGGACCTGCCACCCTCTTAAGATATTGTTTTTGCCATTCAGCCAGAGACATAGTACCGCGCCTGAGAACTCTCTTAACCCCGGCGATTTTTTCGATGCGTTTCATGATGTGCCCTTTATGAACTTATGGAATCGGTTGATCGTTCCCTTCAACGTAGGAGTCACGTTAAACGCCCTGTGCGTGTGCGTGATGTACCACTTTTTCCCTTTCACCTTCGACTTCCACACTGCTGAACTTGGTTTCCCCTGGTGGTTGCTCATGTTCCAGACGGCTTTGCGCCTCATCACCTGAGCGCGTTCTTCTGGATCGAGCTTCACCTGCCCCTTCTTGAGGGTCTTCCAGTTCGGGCCGGACCGCCCATCGTAGGCGATCTTCTCGATCAGTATCATCTGGGGTCTTTTTCATCCATCAGCGCAAGCATAAGATGCTTGTCGGGGCTGGCGAGCTTCTGGAACACTTCGATCGGATTCTTTCGGAATTCCTCCACGAAGTCCGGGTGGAAGTGATGCTTCAGAGCATCGTCCGTAGCCAGGGCAGCGATCTTATCGCGAGAGATGGCTCTTCCAGCCGCATAGATCGGCTTCTCGATCTTGACCCCGCCAAATGTGCTTTGGTACGGATCGATGATCGTGGAATCCCAGTAATCGTTCAGGCCATATAATTGATCGAAATTCTCCAAGGCCTGGGCGAACTTCCCTGGCTCCATGCTGGCTCGCTTCTCAAATAGATTATCGAGGACCTGTACAGCCATATCGTCATTCTGTAGGGCATTCCTCCGCTCATTGATCGCCAAATGGAGGATGTTTGAATATCGGCCCGACGCATATTTCTCCAGGATTTCGGCATCCTCCACTGGAATCTTAACGTCGAAGCTTGCAGCCTTCTTCGTGATCTTGTCGGCCATCTGGTGGCGCCAGGCCGGCGTGATCTGCTTCCAATTCTCCCTGAAGTACGAAGCAGCCGTCTTGACCAGGTTGGGTGTATTTATGGGATATTTCAATCCAGAGTCTGTCTTGAGCGCGTAGTCTTCTTCGCCGAGCTTCACCTGACTCACGACGTTACTATCCACCTGGTCGAGCTGGATAGAATTGTCCTTGATCTCTGGATCTGCCCACTGCCTGACCATGCCAGTAGGGCTTACCTTGTGGGCTTCACAGGCCGCCTGGATGAATGTGGCAGCCACCTTCTTGACCTCTTTCGGGAGGCGCTCCTGTGCGACTTTGGTGAAATACCAGACCGAGAGGGCGGTATCACCTGGTGTTTTGATCGGATACTTCCGAATAACACTCCCCGTCTTCGTGATCAGATTCAGCGCAAATGCCGCATCTGGGAGGTTGTCCGGCTCCATATTGATCTCAAACTGTCGGAGATATTCCACGTCCGTCCGGGCCAGCGGCGCTCCAGCGGCAATATCGTCGTTGGCGTCTATGATTCCATGCATGAAGCCCATGGCCTATCTCCTGTTGTGGTTTACTATTCTTACTCTTTTTAGTAAGTGTAGTCGGTCAAACTGTTTATGCCCAACTGTATAGGAATTGGATGATTTGTCAACGAAAATACATTGAATTTGTAGGTATAAGAAGCTATACTGGGTGTTACTATACTTACTCTTCTTACTCAAGGAGAAAGCTGGATGGACGTAACTACTGGCTCGCCACCGACTTCTGCGATGCAGATGGGTAAGAGTGGCGATATAATGATTGACTGTCCTTACTGCAATTTCGCAAGGCCGGTCGCCGCGTGCTTGGCAACATGCGAAGAGAATATCATAAACTGGTGCCCGAAAATCAAAACTGTAGCGATCGAGGAACTGGATGAAGTAGCTCCGAAGGCCCTGCGTGGGAAGACTCATCTCGAAGATGAGTGGAAGAGGAGGCGCCCTTTCTTCTTAGAGCCTGTCCTGGAGGTCAGGGCGGCCCACGAAGACGACTATGACCGGGAGATCCATGGTGGGGGTGGATTGAAGGGCGTCGAGGATCTCATGCTCCAAGATGAGGCCGCCGGGCAGCAGGCGGAGGAGATGACAGAAGTTGTCGATGAGGATATTGAGCCTGGGCCGTATGCCAGCGGAGAGAATACCACTGAGGTAGAGCCGGATGGCGAACCCGATGACTTCGCTGATGGTCCAGGAGAGGAACCGGAACCAGAGGAACCAGAGGAGGCAGATGAACCCGAGGGGATGGAGAAAGCGGGGACAGAAGCGGGGACAGAGGTAAACGAAACCACAGAGGAGGGATCTAGCGTGGCGCAAAATGATACCTATAAGTATCCTTGTCCTGTGAAATCATGTGATGGGGGAGCGCAGACCTGGAGGGGATTGAAAGTACACATCGGCAAAAGCCACAAGAACTTCAAGGGGGAACTACCCAAGAATCGAGATGAACCAAAAGCGAGCAAGAAATCCACAAAGAAAACTTCGAAAGCCAGTAAGCCGAGGCAAATCGTAGACACCGGAAAGCTGATTCTTGTTGCGGGATCAGTATGCGCCGTCGTCCATGAAGATAATGATTTCTCACGAGAGATCGCCACCCTCAAGGAGGAAGCTGACCTAGAGGTTAAGATCTATAGGCTGGGGCCTGAATTGCGCGTTCGCACGATCGTCGAAGAGCTGGAATAATGCGAGGCCATCATGAAGGAAAGACGGTATAAGTGCCTTATCTGCGATAATACGGATAGATTCAAAGCCGTTGCACAAACCGAAGTCGAAATTATAGTAGACGGATCTGGAAATCTCATTAACATAGATATGGACCAAATGATCGACAACTCTCAAATCGAAATTCAAAGAATCACAGATTGCATAAAGTGCGGGGCATCCGGCCCCGAGTCTATCGTTGATCTTAATGAGAGCACGTCAGGAGATAAGAAAGAATGAACCAGCAAGACAGCAGTGTTGCCATCTCGCAAGATCGCCAGTTGGAGCTTTGCGCAAGATTCCACAAAATCGCCGAAGAATCAGAACTCCTAGAAAATCCAGAACCCTCTCACGGGATCGTCCTCGCCCTCTTGACGCAGAATCACGTTGTCTTGTTGGGGCCTCCGGGGACCGGGAAATCCATGATCTCCGAGGAGATCTGCAAGAGAATCAAAGGGGCGAACTTCTTCCACAAACTGATGGCCCGTGACTTGTCTCCGGACGAGATCCTCGTCAGCGATCGCACGATCGAAGAGTTCGAGGACGATAAGGGCATTAAGCACATCATCTTCAAGAAACACCCCACCAACATGCTTCCCGAATGCGAGGTGGCATTCTTGGACGAACTCTTCAAATCCAACAGCACAACTCTCAACAAGCTCCTGGACATTGCGCTGGAGCGCTCGTACATGATGAATGGCCAGCGATACACGGCCAAGACGCAGACAATCGTCGGGGCGTCGAACGAAACTCCGGAAGACGAGACGAAGGCATTCTACGACAGAATCATGCTTCGCTATCTCGTACAAAATATCAAGGAGCCAAGCAACTTCGTAACACTTCTCAGATTCAAATACAGCGACGAGAAAACATTCGTGACATTGGACGAGCTGACGGAAGCCCAGCAATCCGTCAAGAGTGTCCATGTCGATGACACCATCATCGATAAGATCGTCGAACTCCGCCGAGAACTCAAAGAGAAAGGGATCGATCACTCGAACCGCAGATGGAAACAGGCCTTCAGCATTATTAAGGCGGAAGCCTGGATGAAAGGTCGGGATGAAGTTGAAGAAGAAGATTTGGAAATCCTCCAGCACTGCATGTGGAGCACGCCAAACAAGGAAATGAAGGACGTTCGGGATGCAATCCTGCAAAGCGTCAACCCCATCAAACAGCAAATCATCGAACAATTCGAAATGGCTCAGGAAGAACGCGATACGGTCTACAAGGTCAAAGAAGGATCGGATCGCTCCCAGAGAGCCGTCGAGGCAAATGCAAAACTGAAACAGATGCAAGATACGATGAGAGGTCTCATCAAGGTCGTCCACGACAAGGGGAAACCCACGGCGCAGTTCGAGGAAATGCTCAACAAGGTCACGCTTATGCAAGCGGAGATCGTGACAGAGCACCTCGGCGTCGATACGACAATCATCGTGGAAAAGCTCAAAAAGAAGTAGCTGGTAGGGCCGGGGCAGATCATTCTGTCCCGGCCTATTTCTTTTGCCGGGAGGGCTCATGAAAATTCGTGAAGCCAGAGAGATCGCCCTGGAGGAAACTCAGTGTGGGATTGAAGTAGCCAAGGCCGAGGTTCTAGTTCTGTCGAGAAGTCGTGACGAATTGATCCTGGAAGCGTCGTCAGATCGAGATGATCAATGGCGCCTGAAAAATGTAATGAGAAAGATCGCGGAGGCCTCCAAGGAGCTTCGCAAGTATGCAGTGCGGCAGAAGCGTCTCCGAGTTCGAACGAAAATGGATGACCAGGAAATAAAGAACGCATTCGAACTAGAGGGGGTCAAGCTCGACTTTAGTGGTACTTGGGATGCGACTATCGCCTATCGAGATGAAAAGCACGTATTCAAATGCTACTATCAAGATTTCTTTCTGGAGTCGAAGAACATCTGGTCGTCACGAAGTGCCTTTAAGCGTAAGAAAGGCCATCACATCCCCGACTATCTGGTCCGGCATGTTTGGAGGGAACTGGTCGATCCGTGGTCTGTCCTGACCCCCATAACTTGCTTAGAGATTTACGATCGTCTCCTTGGCCACGCATGGGAGCATAGATACCTCAGCTCTGCCATATCGTGCCTGCGTGGAAGACGCTGGATTTATGGTATAGGAAGAGTAGACAATAGGGTTCGCATTGTAATCGGACAATCGAGCCAGAATAAAATCTACTGCATGGAACTCGATGACACCATGGGATTAGCATTCCTTCCATCCCCGAATTCGGGCGGAGATGATCTGATCTTCTGCGGAGCTACGGATGAGAAGCGGATGCGGATGCCGATTGTTGGATGCGGATCAGAACCATTGATAAGGGCCCGAAAAGGCGGGGGGCTCCGCAAGAGGGACTACAACCCATACGAGAAGATAGCCTGGAACTGGCTGCACCAATGCTCAGAGACGACCATAAGAAAAGAAAATCATCTTCTACCATCTAGGATTAGGGACTGCTACAGGAAGGGGCAACTATGGCAACCGGAGTGAACGACCACGGCGTAACTATCCGGGGCAAGAAGCGACAGAACCTCGAAAAGAACGCGATCGTATGCGCTCGATATGACAAGTACCAATTCCAGACTGTCAAGAAGGCGTCATCGGAGTTGAGAGATCAGGAGAAGGAATACACGAAGAAGTATCCGACTTTCGAAGATCTGCACCAGGATATTTTCGACGCCCTGTACAAAACTCTGCCCAAGGAGACTGAAGCCAGGCTAATGAAACCTGGCTATGAGGCGAACTTCGACATTATCAAGGGCGTGCTTGACGACGATACATATAAGCAACTCAGGGCCTACACGAAATTAGATGAGTTCAACGCGGCCCTCGCAACACTATCGCTCACGAGCGGTGTTATCGATCTGCTTCCCGACCTGAAGAAAATGCCTCGCACAAAGAGGAAGAAGGGCGACCCAAAGGACGACCCGAAGTCCAGGAAGCCAGATCCCAAACAACTGGGCAAGGCCATCAAGGGCGCGATGCAGGGAGCCGCCAAAGAATGCAGTGAAATGGAAGAGGCCGTTCTATCTTGGGGAACGGGGTCAGGGACCGCCCAGAGGCTCGATCACAGCGAGAAGCTCAAGCTGGCCAAGAGGATCCGAAAGTCCGACAAGCTAAGAAAGCTGGCCAAGATGGTTGGACGATTCAAGAACCTCGCAGTCAGCAAGCAGAGAACGAAAGTCAGGCAGGGCACAGAAGAGATCTACTCGGTGGAATCTGGCGACAATGTCGATCGAATGCTGAGTTCCGAACTCGCACTGATGAGCCACCCATACTTACAACTTGAACTCTATGAGAAAATCCTGAGCAAGGATGTTCTCCAGTTTGCCCTCCGCGATCGCGTCAAAGAGACGAAGGGGCCAATCGTGGCCTGCATCGACAACTCTGGATCGATGGGCGGAGATGCAGAGATTTGGGCCAAGGCTGTGGCTCTTGGTCTTCTGGAGATCTGCGTTATGCAAAGGAGGCAATTCTCCGGGATTCACTTCGGCAGCGCAAATGAGGTCCGGGTATTCACATTTCAGTGGGATGACTATTCTGTCTTCGATGTGATCGACTTCGCAGAATTCTTCTTCGGCGGCGGCACGGACTTCGAGAAGCCATTGGACACTGCGGCGAGAGTGATCGACGACGATCATCCAAAGGCCGACATTGTCATGATTTCTGATGGCATCTGCGACGTAAGTGAACCATGGCTGAAGGAGTTCATCCAGTGGCGTGACGAGAAAGAGGTCACAGTATTCTCCGTAATCATCGATCCGTACTGCAACTACGCAGCACAATGGAAGAGCAGTTACGCGGATACCTTAGAGAAGTTCTCGAATGGTCAAGTGATTCGCGCCGCAGATATTCAGGAAGACTCTTGCATGGACGATGCAGGAAGTATCTTCACGTTCGTTTAATCGGTTCACCCACTGCGGGTAGGGAGCCTCTCCCTGCCCGTATTCTAACCCCAGGAGAAATATCGTGAGTGAGATGCATGCACTTGTGTCGGTATTCCCAAGCTTGAAGGGCACTGGAAACATTGCTGTCAACAACACAAAAGGCACATTCAAAAATCGTGAACACCAATTCAACGGCCACATGAAAACCTACAGACCCATCAAAGAGGGTGGTCAGGAAGAGCATCCTGAGCATGTCCCAATGGTCCTGACTGTCGGAGAGGAGCTGGTCCACTTTCAGGATATGTTCTCTCCGTTCCTGGATGCTGAGGCACAGATCTGTGAGACAAACACGGAAGCGAGGGCATCCGTGGAAATCGATGGGTTCACCCTGCACAACGCCCCGGTAACCCTCCTGCTCCAACTCGAAAAGCACATCGAGTCAATGCGGCTTGTGTTCAGCGAGATCCCGGTGCTCGATGGGAAGCACCAGTGGGAAGAGGACGATCAGCAGGGCAACGGGATCTGGAAATCCAAGCCCGAAATCACGCACCGCACGAAGAAAGAGCTCCAGCACAAAGTCCTGTTCGGTGGCGATGAACATCATCCGCCACAGATCGAGAAGTGGCAGGAGGACGTTCGGATCGGCACGTATACCACTGAGCGGCATTCCGGACTTATCACGATCAAGCAGAAGATCGGTCTTCTGCGCCGGCTGGATCTGCTCCAGCAGGCCGTGAAGAAGGCTCGCTCTGAGGCGAACAAAATCGACCACAACACAGTTAAGATTTCGAAGGAAGTATTCAGTTACATATTTGACGGCATACCTCTGACGAGGTAGTCTGGGAATTCGAGCACAAGCTTAAGCTAAACGGGCTCGTAAGCGAAGATGGAGGTTCGAATCCTTCCCCCGCCTTTCAAGATGGCGGGGTAGCTCAATTGGACAGAGCTCGCTCTTGCCTATGTCATCATTCCTTATGAAGATGAAGCTATCGCTCGAAAGCTCAATCGGGAGTATCAGCTACTAGCCAGGTGTCGTATGCAAGCACTCGAATGCTAATCGGTGTCCGCTTGCAACATCGATCGGAGGTCGTGGGTTCGACACCCACCGTCCCCTCCATGCGCTCTCTGGATGAGAGCCTGTGATGGGGACGTAGCTCAGTGGTAGAGCGCCGATTTTACGCTAAACCTTCACCTTGGCGAACGACTGTCTATTATGCTTCCAAACCGGGGCGCCCACGACGGAGATGACTGGGCGCCCCACCAAATTTTAGAAAAGGGGCAATCGCCTCTTTTTTTAGCCAGACAAGTATGGTATAAGAAGGTGAACACCCTTTAGGAGGACGATAATGGCTGCTGAAGTGAAAGAAACCAAGAGCGGTGACGCATCCCAAGAGACAGTCATCCCGAATCTCATGACTCGCGTGCGCATCGAGCATGAGCTAGAAGCCCTGCGCCGCGACCGGGAAAACATCGAGAAAGCGATCACAGAACAGGAAAAGGAAGCAAAGAGAAAAGGGGCCCCCGTTCACGAGGTTCTCCTGAAAGAGAAACAGTCTGAAATCCGTGGCCTGAATGACAAAATCGAACAGAAAATCAAAGATCTCCAAGACCTGAATAAGGGAATCAACTCGGAGGCGCCCGAGAAGGAGAAGAAGATTGGATGAGCTCACGCTGGGGAAACGGATCTTGTTGTTCAATCTTGATGACATGAACGGATATATCGCGATGTTTCTGTTCACACCGTTGGTGAAAGAATCTCCCGAAGATGAAAGATCAGCCTTTAACAGGAAGATATTCGCAATCAAGGAAACGCGCAGAGTAACTAGATGGGGGCTGAAGGACTCGAAAGAGTTTGTGGATAGCCTGTACGATCGACTCGGAGTCGATAGGCCACTTTTCCCGGTGAGAATATGATCCTCGAAACCGAAATCGAAGAGAAACAGGAAGAGATGAAGACGCTGGAGCAGGACGCGCTGGCCCTGGATACAAGTATCAAGAGCGCCCTCGATTCAAACGACGCGGAACTGGTCATGGAGCTAAAATCCAAAAAGAAAGGGCTCATACAATATTTACAAGACCTGATCGACGAAGTGTCTGGGACACAGGCCCTGTTTAGGCGTGTCGGAGGTGGCGAAGATGAAGATAAAGAGGGCGAAGAGGAAGAATATGAGGGCGATGAAAAAGATGCTGAAAAAGCCAGAAACCAAACAGGAAGCTTTGGACACACTCTCGTCAATTCGACAATCCCTGATAGAGAAGAGGGAGCATCTGGCGGGAGTGGAGAAGGTGATGGTGTACAGGACGAGGTGGGGGCAAGTCGGGATCGACAAGAGATATACGAAGAATACCAATCCCTATACCAAGCTCCGGAAAACTTCGAGGACGGGGAGGCTTTTGAAGAAGAAGGGGAGATTGATGGACGAGATCCGTAGCCTATCGAATGCTGCGGGAGAATGCATGGAAGTGCTAACCAAGGAGGACTAAAAATGGCGATTCGAGAGGAACTGAAGGAGGTCTCGGCCCTGAAACGCAAGAAGGACTCTCTCAAGAAGGGCATGGATAGTGCGCATGCACGTGGGGCGCAAGAAGAATATAAACGGTATAAGCAAGAGTATGAGGCTATCTGTCGCGCACTTCAAAACCACGGCTAATTGAAACCATCCCGACCAGGAGCACACAAATGTCCGATCACGAGCCGATGAAAGAATGGGACTGCCCACAGGAAATCATCCAGTCATTTGAGGAACTCGAAGACCTCAAAATTGAGGTGCAGAGAAAGGAAGAAGAACTGATAGTTCTAAAACAGACAGGGCAGCTCAAAGACACCAAGGCTTGGAATGAGGCCAGGGCAGCCATCGCAAAGCTCGGCGACGAGCGGGTGGTCTACAATGCCTGTCATTTGCATTACGACTCGAAGAAGAAGGTGATCATCGGATGGGAAAAGGGAAAGTGCCCGACGTGCGACCTAGAAGCGCAAGATGCCCTCAAGCACCTAAACGAAGGGTCCGCTGCGGGAATCCTCGTGACTGGGGGGAAGGGCCCTCCTACGCACCATGGCGGCGCGGTCGATCCGAGCGAAGAGGCAATGCGTGCAAAACGCCGTGGTGGCAGGCGCGGCATGTTACCTCCGTCACCTCCCGAAGACGCAGGGAATAACTAATGTCCCATGATCACGAAAGATTCATCAAGGCAGATATTATAAATAGAATCCAATCTCGTTTGTTCGAGATCCTACGACTCGAAAAGATAGACTTCCTAGGGAAGGTGGAACTGCGTCTCAGCGACTGGAATGTGGAATTCAGAGGAACTTTCACAGAGACACCAGAAGGTGACATGAAGCCCCTCGGGCATTGTTCTTACCAAAAGGTCATCTTCTGGATTAGCACCAGGGTGTCTGGTCTACCTGTGGCAACGAAGGAATTTCAATTCAGCATCAGAAGCTTCTCGAATCCCGAGACGTGGGCAAGTTCCATCGAAGGCAGCGCCTTCCTACTTTACCGCCTCGTGGAGCCCGTCCTCCGACATGGGTTCTGCTCAGTGTGCGATAAAGCCTACACCAGGGACGAAGAGGGAGGCCTTCTCTGCGCATGCATAGCAAAGGCGGTCCAGGATGCCAAGTAGAGAATGCAAGGACTGCGAGAAGACTGTCGAGATAAAGAAGGTCGTCGAAGAAGGGCCTTTGTTCGACACGTATGAGGTTGTCTGCATTGAATGTGGATGCGTTATCGAAAACGGTGTTCACGACGATCATTCCAATGTTGTACCTCTGGAAGAATCAGATCTTCCCCCGATAAACCGGGTATAAGGTGGGATGGACAACAACAGAAGGGGATACGCATGCCGTTAATTAAGTTCACGCACGGGGGGAAGGAAATCTCCTTTAGTGGAGACCGTGCGACACATGACCTTGCAAATTTCATCACAAAAGAAAACTTTGGATTCGACCTCGTAGAAATGTCTCAAAGACTCATCGGTTTCATTTTCGAATATGATGGCATCAAGTGCTATTTCGCACCACAAATGATCGTCAGGAATCTGGCGCCGGCACAAGTGAAAGCCGACGTACAAAACCTAATCGAGGATTTCAAGGCTGTCACAGAAGCATACGGGTTTGACGTGTGCCCGAAGTGCAACGTGGTCTACCCTAATACAAAGGTGGAGCACTGTAAGAAGTGTGGCTATACGCCACCTGAGCTGCAAGAAGCGAAGAAGAAGCTGATGGGACTGGTCCAGAACCAGGAGGAAACCGATGGAGCAGAAGCTGGAGGAGGAGAACCTGACGGAGCTGGGGTTCAAGGCGAAGGAGGTCCGCCTCAGGGTAGCGACGAAGCAAGCGAGATTATACCAGAGCCTGGAAGCCTCCCTGAACAAGAATTGGGCACACATCAACCACCCTCTGATTGAGAGGATTGGCCTCGGTGATTTCGTTTTGGATTTCAGGCTCGAATGCAAACGTCACAGAGATGAGATTACGAACGAGATCACTGGTCTCCTGATAGTTTTGGGGTTGTCTGGAGATGAAACCGATGACTGAAGCAGCAGAGGATGATGAAAATGAGGGAGAGAATCCCGAGATTGTCCGTCCCCGTGGACGGAAAGTCGGCGTTCGGCAGATGGAAAGTGTCTACTTTCCGGAGTTCAAAGCTATATTTGCATCGCTTGAAGCCCTCCTAAGGAAGCGGGTAGAGGCCAAGAAAATAGAGATCACAGAGATCGTCAAGGAAGCCCTCGGCATACTGGAAATCATCGATCAAGCTGCGGCCATTGCCAGGCAGGCAAGAGAAAAGTTCTCCGAGGCGAATAGGCTCTACCAAGAAGGGAAGGAGTTGCGTAAAGAAGCTCTCAACCTAGCCAACTCGTCGAAAATCATCGAGTTGGAGCTCAAAGATGGAAGCAGCGGACGCAGTCGATATTCGTACCGTGACGATGATGATGATGATGAATTTGAGACGGTGAGAAGTATCAATGTGAAATTCACGCACGATTTCGAGAAGATTGTTAACGCATCTATGCTCCTGCAAAGGGAGCATCTAGACTTCAAGTATCTCGAATATCAAGAAAAGGAGGCCTTTGGAAGGCTTCGTGAATGCATCACGATGGAGCAGTGCGTAGCCATTCTCAAGGAGTCCAGGGGTCTTGTTTCGGCTCTGGAGGTCGAACACAAAAGGTCGCTGGAGAAGCAGGAGGCGACAAATGCCGTCATTGAAAGAGTACGCGACAAGCGGGAAGACTGTAACACCTGAAGAGTTCTCTTCCCTGATGAAAGATAGAGCTCAGTACTTTCACGACAAACACATTGACCCCAGCGATCTCTCCCTCGACCCTAATTCCGAGACTACTTTGATCCATAAGTCACTCTTCGAGGAGGTAGAGAACCACAATATTCAGTTTGCAGTTCTAAAACAGACGGATCAAATCACGGAGCAGGGGGACGAACCAAGATCTGTCGATGAAGCATACTATCCCCTTCAGAAATTCGCTGTCCGTCAGCTCTGCACGAAGCTCGGGATTCCAGTCGAGTTCTTCACTCGCTGTCGTAAGATCAAGGAGAATGGGTCTCGCCTGGATGCCCACTTCAACACATGGATTGGGAGGCAGGGCAGGTCGAAAACGTGGTTCGTTCGCTTTGACACGTTCTCAGGCAAGAGTGAGGTTCGGTCGATCCTGAGCAAGCGCTTTGAAGATGTGACGAACGTCGAAGTTTCCAAATATATCCTAGCCAGTCTTCCCAACAAGTACGACTACAAGATCCGGTTCGAGTGGACTCGGGAAGCGCTATACGGCCAGATCATAAGCGAGAAAGTCACCCGCAAGCTGTCCAACGGCCAGGAGATCAAAGGCGGCATACGGTTCAAGAATTCAGAGGTCGGACTTGGATCGATCGCGCTGGAGATGCTTGTCCTGTGCGATGCAATCCAGACAGGTCCTATCCTTCCTGGGTACGTCGGACTCCGAAGAACACACCTCCAGAAGAAGGATGCTCTCAAAAAGGAGTTCGGGCTGGCGGTTGAAGACCTCGTTGGCAACATGGAAAATGCCCTGGATCTTGTCGCTGCCACGGAGTATATACGCATCAGAGACCCGCAGGACTTCATTGAAATGGTCTTCCTGAGGCATAAACTAGAAGTTGGCCAGCAGGAGGCCGTCCGGGAAACTCTGCAAACATGTGAGTTGAAAACCATGTTTGATGCCATCAAGATCTTCTCCTTGGCGGGGACAGATCCCGGAATGAGCGTCGAGAAGCGAGAGAAGCTTCAAAGGGTGTCAGGGACTCTGGCCCATGGTGTCAATAAGTATGGCGCCTGGATCATCCCTGAGAAGCCAGATGCGGCCTGACTTATTCGGGAGCGTATTCTGGTATAATTCTATAGAGTCACATTTAAAAAGGAGGACTTCCGTGCCCGCGCTAACATTCACCGACATGTTCAAGACCGTCAAGGACGAAGCAATCGTAAGAATGAAAACATCTCAGGAAAACATCAAAGAAATCGAAGTGAAGATACGGGAGGCTCTCGATGCAGGGGATAGCGAGAACTTCGAGATCCACAAGCTCTCGAAGGAATCGAATCTCAAGACCTTGGATGCTCACAAGACCCTGGTTCTTGAGCTGAATGAGACCCTTAACAAAGGAGGGGATGACCGTGCCCTCCCTTCCGTAACGTCTATCAAGGCAATGAACCCATCTGATATTGAGATCACGCTGGGAGCGACCAGCGGAAAGAAGACCTTGAAGCTCACCGTGAAGACCGATATGTACGGTCTCTTGAAGCACCGGCCATTCTATGGGTTCGAGAAAACCGATCCGGAAGTCAAGGATCAGGCCGAGCTTGATATTCTCCAGGCCGCTACCGGATTCGTCCTGAGAGGGTACATCGAAACATTCCCCGCCATCGATTTGGCCAAGAGGTTCAAGGACCTATTCGTGGGGAAACCTGTCGAAAGGACGGGTAGTGAAAAGTCTATTTCTTGCAGTGCAATCGACAAATCCGGAGATCAGATCTGCATATCTTTCGATTATGCGGACAAGCAATCGGAGATGACCAAAATTCCGGAAAGTTCAACGATCGTCATGGATCGGGATCAGCGCCACATTTGGTGGAGCGAAGAGCCGATCACCCCAGACAAATCGAACCGTTTTCAACATCTCTTGAGCCTATCCTAAGGTGACGTACAAGACGCGAGCAAGGCGTCGGCGTAGTTTCGCGCCATGGGATTCTTGCGCAGCGATAAGAGGCTGCACTCTCGATTCCTCCTGGCGCGCACCTCGTGTCCGGGTCGGCTGATTTTCCTTCGCCCTCGTCTTCCTCCAGAGCGCTTGCTGCGCAAGCTCGCACGGTCTGGAGGAGACATGGCACGGAAAACGCAGGCGATCCTCACTCGGCGCTAGGAGGAACTCCTCCGTTTGCCTACACGGAGAAATGGTCACCACGATCGGAAAGCCTAGTACAACCGCGAAAGCGGGGGCGGCGCTTCGCCGTCATAGCTATTTTACCTGCTAATAATGCTTTACCAGGGAAGAACCTCCGGTCTTCCCTGGCTGCTGCAATAGTTGGGAAAGTAGGCTCCTATATCCGCCAGTAGTTCTAACGGGATAGTCAGGAAAGGTAGGCGCTCAGAAGAACGTTACCCAGGACGCCCAGGGGGCGATGCCCAGGGGGCGATGCCCAGGGGGCAAGGTAACATTCTTACTGATGGGAAAGGTAGGCGATGTGGTTCCTGGGATCTGAAAGGTCAGATCCCAACACAATAGGGAAAAGTAGGCGAGTGTATGCGAGGTCGCGACCGCCGGCACCAGGGGAGCCGGCGGGAGCACCATCGCAATTTGTCGGAAAAGTAGGCGGGTGATCTTGGCGGGCGCCACAGCGGGGTCACTGATGGCGCCCGCCCTCCATTTCAAGGAAAAGTAGGCTAATAAACTTCTCGCAGAGTCCGCAGAGCTTCCTACGGAAGCACTACGGCCACTACTCAATATTCTCGGGAAAAGTAGGCTGTGCCTGATGCTGCGGCAGGCCTCCAGGTTAAGGACAACCTGGCGGCCTCGTCTTGCATGCTCATAGGAAAAGTAGGCGAGCGATATACCTTCAGCTCGCTGAAGGCCAAATTGCAGGAAAAGTAGGCCCGTGCACACGGGTTCGGAAAGCCTAGTACATCCATGCAGGAGGGTTGATCAACTCTCCTGTTTGGTGATGGCGTTTCGCCATCGTAGCTTTTTCAAGGAGGAAACGGTGCATAACGCATGGTTCGAAACTCCGAAGCATGGGGACAAGCCCATCTTCTTCAGGCCTGTTCCAGGCACAAAAGGACAAGATCTCACACTCTCGAAAACCTATCTGAACACTCCGGTTGTGATTAACGGGAAGAAGTACCCGTCGATTTGTGAACTCTGTATCAACCGATACGCCTGCTGGAGCGCGAAGAAACCGAATCCAAACAAGTGTCAGAACTGGCTTGCATCTCCAATCTGCCAGAGCTGCACCAGCTACAACTTCTGCTACAAACCCAGCCAATCCCAGTGCCATAGCATGTCAACCGTCAAGTATCCAGGGTTCTCAGGGTTCGTCTTGGACCGGAAGCTCAGCCTTGTATTCGATAATAACCCCTGGCTGAAGGACTCCTTCGACCTAGGCATGAAAATCGGTATCAAGAATAGAGTCATTACATGGCTTCTGGGGAAAATCTACAAGAAGGATAGTGATCTTTATGAGACGTGGACGGTAACGAAAAAAAGCGGCGGCAAAAGAGTCATTACGGAGCCACGGCCTGAGCTCAAGACCGTCCAGAAACACATCCTGGAACGAATCATCCCAGAAATCGGGAACCACCACTGCGCATACGGATTCATTCCGGGAAGAAATATAGTCCAGAATGCGAGCAGACATGCGAATCAAAAGGCTGTGGTGTCTATCGATATTAAGGACTTCTTCCCCTCGATACGATTCCCCAGGATCTACGGGGTTCTCAAATCTCTGAACTTCCACGATCGCGTTGCCGGCGTTATCACAGCACTTTGCACTTGGAATGGATCCTTGCCGCAAGGCGCACCGACAAGTCCGGCACTCTCAAATCTTATCGCGTTCAGGATGGACAAGAAGCTCAGTAGCTACTGCTACAATCAGGGGTGGACCTACACTCGGTACGCAGACGACCTGACGTTCTCCACATCTAAAGATAACCAAGTAAATCGGCCTGTTGATCATTTCGTCTCTGTTGTCCGAAGAATCGTCGAGGACGAAGGATTCGAGGTCAACGAGAAGAAGATCAAGATCATGCGCGATCACAAGAGGCAGTGGGTGACAGGACTCGTTGCAAACGAAAAGACGAGCGTTATCCGGTGGAAGTACAGGCAGCTAAGAGCAGCCGTGCACAACGCGGCCACGATTGGATTGAACGAAGCAGCGAAGAAGCAGGGGATCAGTCGCGGTAAATATGTGATGTGGGTGGATGGCAACTTGGCCTTTCACAATATGGTCGATCCGAGAAGGATCGAGACTCTCTCCAGAGAATGGGAAGGTGTCAAATGAGGCAGAAAGTCGCAGACATACTAGCGCTGGGTCACAGGACCGCGATGAGTGAAGCTCTTAGGCTCAGAGAACAGATTGATGAGCGCCTAGCGCGTAATATCAACGAAAAACTACTGGAAGTCCGTGAGGCAACCACGAGAGCGATCGAGTCGTTGACGGCCAACGAGGAGCATTTTCGGGACCCGGAAATATTCCGGAAGATTCAGGTAAAAGATTACTATGGACCAAATGGCGAGCCTAGCGACCTCAGGATCCCTCTGTAAAAAGAAGCGCCTTTTGAGAAAGGTGCAAAGCTGGTTTCAAGGAGGGTAGCATGGAAAAACGTGAGAGGGTCGTAACTGAGCTTGTCGGGCAAGATGTTATCATGACAATTGCCACGGCAGCACTTGCCATTGGAGCCTGTCTATATTATGGCGCCAGGGTGGTCTTAGCTATTCGAGATGCAGGTGGAGATCTACGAGGCAAAGTGGAAGCTGTGTCGAGGGTCTTGTATCTTCATCCGAAGTAGTCGAAGGGGAGGAGCATCATCACGATGCCCCTCTCTTTTTAGCTTACAAGATTCCCGAACTTGTCGCGGACGCCGCCGACCTCCACAAATACAGCGTCGAGAGACCGATATTCGACGATCTCCTTGTTCGGGATCTTCCCAATCCGCCTGTACGTGAGAGACGGAATGAAGACAACGAGTTCTGTATTGCGGATCAGCTCTATCTCGAAGTGGCCGGCAGAATCGGTATTGATTCTCACGGACTGCGTTGAGATAACTGTCGGGTTCTGAAGCTCGGGCTCTGAGAAGTTCGTCGGCGTGAAGACGACCGGCTTGTCCGCGTGCGGGCTGCCATCGACACCCAGCAGGTCCCCGAACACGATGCAGCCATTCTCGATGAGGGGAGTCGTTAGAGACGGCGGATCGACTACCACGAAGAAGCCGTCTGTGTTCAGCGTCACGCTGTCCACGTCACCCTGGAATCTATAGGACCACTGTCCCTTCTCATCTGTAAGACCAGGAGTGAATGCGAATCTATAAACCCCCTCAGTAACCTGGGTTACGGTAGTTGACCCTCCTAGCTTATCGACGCCGGATGGGTCAAATATCTTCTCTATGGTCGGTGGCGTGTCGGTATCTACGATCTCCCCCAGAGCATTCCTGAATACGGCAATAAGCAGTATCTCTTTCCCAGGAACGGTTTCCCTGCCCTTCAGGGGCACTACTGCGGTAGGAGTCGTGTTGACCGAGAAGGCGCTTGATTCGGTGAATGCGCCGATCTTAGTGCCGAACTGGGCCTGAAGGCGTACCTTAGCTATATCGGTGGTCACTTCCGTCACGAAGGTCTTGTCCAGATCCGCGACGTACTGGAGATCGTTTCCAGCATTTGAGAATCCAAGCCCGACCCGTCCATCCGTCAAGGGATCATCGACAAGCTCCAGGAGATCCACCTCACCGCCCGTGAATGCCCCTGTGAGGTCGATCTCGGCCTTCAGGAGGGTCACGTTGGGGGCAGCGGCTGGAGAGTCCTCCAGGCCCACGTATTTCACGTCCAGGATGTTCTTCCCGGTCCTCTGGAGTGGGATCACGTCGAATTCGATCCTGGGCTCTGGAACCTCGAATATGATCTCGTCGAAGGCTGTCGTCTCAGCGCTGTCGAAGGTATCTCTTACCTTTACAGTAACTCTGCGGAGCCCTTCGGCGGATCCTCCATTGAAGTCGCTGAGGTTGAACGATTTAGAGGTTCCAAATACTTCAAATGGAGAGAAGGTTACGCCGTCATTCGAGAATGCCATCTCGTCGGCGTCAGTGGCTGCAATGGTCAGTGTAACGTCAAGGTCGTTTGTGGTGGGATTCCCACCGTCGATTACGATACTGACGCCAGTTGGAGCGGGCATGATCTATCTCGCGTGGCTGAGTTTCTTAACGTTGATCTTTGTTTTGTCCTCGGGAACTTCTATCTCAAGATCAAAATCAACGACTTCCAGAACCATTTTGGCCATGGCTTTTTGTGCATCCACGGTGATTGTTATCTTTTGAACTCCTTCGAGAATTTTCCCGTTCCTATCCATGACTCTCGTCCCGACTGAGGTCCCATCGCTCACGACGTAAAAGCGCATATCCCCCTCCTAGAACGGATTGTTGATCTTCGTCTCGAATCCGAAATTCAGCGCGAGTTCCGTGAAATCCTTCTCGTCCTCATCCGGAACCATGAAGAGGACCTGAAACTGTGAGATTGGCACGAACATCTCGACGAGCAGATCTCGCATGAGATAGATCTCGAATTTGCCAACCTCGTTTGTGCAGACGGTCTTTGAGTCGTGGGTGATGGCTAGTTGTTGTACGATCTGTGGAGAGTCTGCCTGACGGACTTCAAACCGAACGTCAGTGTCTGTCTCTGGCCGTCCAGTCCCGTCCAGCACCTCTCCGAAGATCTTGCACACCAGTTTGGAGTCGTAGACCACAGAGGGCTGATCGACCTTCAGATCTTCGCCCGCGAGGTTTACGCCTGTGATGTTGTAGAATTTGTCGGTCCCGCCTGTCTCATCTAGGAACTGGAGTCCGGGAAGGCCAGTAACAATCTCAACGAACGTACCAGCCTTCCCGTCATCACTCCGTTCGATCTTATAGGTGACCGCTGTTGGAGACTTGAACCATTCTACGATGACTGCCATTCATTTGCCCCTAGGCCACGGAAAGCGCCATCGTAAGTACGGTCTTGCCAATTGTTGTTAGAATTGTTGATACCTGGTCTCTGCCGTGTTCGACAAAGTCGATGCCTGAAGAAGCAAGACGCGAGGGCATGCCTCGGTTTAGCGCCTCGATGTTTTCCCTAACTGTAGGTTTTCTTTCGTCTTCCCCGAATTTGAGCTCGAAGTAGTTTTTGGCCAACCGTTCGGCCACGTCTTCGAAGAACTGTTTATCTTCATCCGTAATGCCTTTGATGAAGTCCTTGGAGTCTCCGACGATCTGCTCTTTCAGATCATTGGCGAGCGCCTTGATTTGGTCTTCTGAGATAGTCATTTCTTCAGTGACTCCTCTATCTTCTTGGCCAAGCGTTTCGCCTCGTTGACCGGAACCATCCGGTCGTTGAAATCGTCCTGGTTCAGGATTTTCTTGTCGAGATCTTTCTGATAGTAGCCCGTCAGTTTCTCCGACAGATATTCCACGTTTTTTCTGTTCTCCGTTACTGCCTTCTCGCCCAACTTGGCGAATGGGCTCGCGCAGCCCATGCACACCAGGCACATCAGAGCGATCAGGGATATACAGGTAATCTTCCGCATCTTTTCCTCCTGTTACGTCGTAGGGTTTGCTTTGGGATCGGCCTCCTTGACCCTGGTGTGCCGTCCCTTTTCCTTCTGAGCCACCAGCCTCTCTTCGATGATCTCTGTGAGCTTATCGCGGGCCATGTTGTCTATTTTTGATACTTTGATGATGCCTTCGAGGAGATCGAGGCCTCGTGCCAGCTTCTCGTGGTCCTTCGGCTTCTTTCCTTCATTGGCGAGCTTAGCGGCCCAGGCATCGACTTTTCGAATCGCGGAGTCCGCCTGCTTGGCGATGAACTTCTTCGATTCAGCGTCAACTTCGATCCCTACCTTCTTGAGAAGTTTCGTGACGAGAAGCGCGATCAGGAGCGCCAGCGGCACCCCGATCACTTTCATGATCATGACGGCACCCTGTCCAACGATGGCAGGAATATCCATCGACTCTGCCGCCTCAGCAGCTTCAGCAGCCCAAGCCGGGCTTGAGAGCATGACTAGGAATATGATGATCCCAAGAATTCGACTTCGCATTCGTTTCTCCTTTAGCCTTGTTCTACGATAGCCTTTACGGCTTCCAGCGGACAATCGACTTTCTTAACATTTGAAAGAGCATTTTGGATGATATTTGAATCACCGATTACGATTTTCATTGTGTCCCCAGCGCTCTGGATGATCTCGATCCCTGGAAAGTTCGTGTCGGCTATGATGGCGCGTATCGACACCGACGCCAAAATGTTTTGGAACTCCTTCTCGTCCATCGCTGTGAATACTAGAAATCCTTTTTCCCGAAGTGTTCCAACAATCTTTTCTCTGCTTTCTTTATCCATATCGCAGACAATGATGCCCCTGCCAGTTAGCGTCTCACTAGCCTTCTTGCGGTGCTCCTTCAGTTCGGCCATAGCTTCCTCGCGCTCGGCATCCTGCTGCTTCATTTTCTGGCTTGGAACTATTCCGCCTTTAGAAAAGGCATAGTACCCGCTCAGCGTTTGCAGTTCCGGGCGTTCCTCGTCCATTGGATGCTCCTTAGCCATCACTGGCTTTTCCTCAATTCCTGGAGGACTAGGTCTACGACCTTGAGTGAGTTCCCGGTTTCTTTCATGAGTTCGATGGATTCAGTATGGCGTTCGTCTAATTTGACGCCAAGTTTAGAAATCTCCTGGTCCTTACTGTCAACCAGCCTCTGGTATCCTTCTTTTATTTTGCCTATCTGTTCCGTGTGCTCGTCTTCCAGTGTTTCGAGTGTTTTCTTATGCAGGTCGTCCTTCTTCTCGTGCGATCTCTGGTGATCCCCGGAAAGCTTCATCAAAACGCCGAAGAGACCGACTATTCCTCCCACCAAGCCCACGATAGCCGTTATGATCAGCCACGTGGGAATCTGGACGGCACCAGGGACCGTCTGCGGATTCAGCGGAGAAGCTTCCGCCTGTGCAAGAAGGGCTATCCATTTCAGCATCTATCATAAACCCTTCGCCGCATCTTTTGGCGGAAAATATACCACAGGTTTCTACCTGAGTCAATCATTCTCCGCTAGAGTTCGATGTTCCCGGCCTTGTTGGGCACGTCGATGCCAGACCCGTTCCCCCTTGAATAGTTTCCGGTCTTCGCGTTGTTCGTTCCAAGATCGTCGATTGCAGCGCCTCCGCAGTCCGTGATGTGATTGCCGTTGGCAAGGCATTCGTCCGCCGATGCATCGAACAGTATCCCCTCGTCGATGCATTCGTGAATTATGTTGTTTGACACTAGGTGCTTATCGTTTTCTACGAAAATACCGTTGTCAATAACGTCAAAGCCCCCGGAATTCTTCCCCTCTATCAGATTGCCATCACAGAGGCACCTCTCAGGTGCGGCATCCCCTACCTGTATCCCAATGATTCCGACCAAGTTTCCTGTCGCGGCCTCCCCGTGTACCCTGCAATTAGCTATGCGAGTATCGTCTGTGCCGGCGATGCCCTTTTCACTAGATGCTACGTTGGTCACATCTACATCGCATCCCTCTATAGTAGCGCCATTTGATCCTATTATCCCTGCGTCACGACTTCCAGTGACGAAACAGTTCTCTGCACGCCCGCCAATTACGGACAGCGGCTGAGCAAAAGATCCCGAACCTAGATTATTGCTATCAACTCTTATAAGATCTGTTGCACTCTGGATGCCTCTAAAGATATTGAGCGCTCCCGTTAGCGTAACCTTAACGTCCTTGAAATGCGTCGTCGAGGTGGTGAATACGCTGAACACCGCGCCGGATAGATCAGTCGCGTCTCCGGTAGCCAGGAAGGTCAGTGACTCGAATCGCAGGTTTTGTGCGTCTGTGTTCTGTAGGGCATTAATGGGGTTCGTTGAAGGCATAGTAAGACTGATTGTTGTAATATCTTTTCCTGCTCCCCGGATGATTTTATTGTCGTGGCTGGGAGTAGTGAAATTCACAAATGGAACCGCCCCTCCCGATCCGATATTAAATGTCTCTGCTGACAAATTCAGGACTTGTCCAGCAAAGAAGTCAAGTACTTCGTTGTGCAGTAATCCTGCCTGCAAGTCGATGGACCGTAAGGAGTGGTAGGCCTCTCCTCGGATGCTGGATATATCTGCTGGGATTTCGGTCTTCCCGTAGAGCAGCGAGGTCCCATCGTAGTGTACGTTTCGAGCAAGACCCAGCGTGAACGATCCTGAATCCCATCCGTCTGAATGGACCAACGTGTAATTCTCCAGGAAAATATCTATTTTCCCGGCCAGCGCAGTGTCTCGCCGGAAGAATTGGTCGAAATCTTCCATGTCAACGCTGCAATTGTTGAGCACGACTTTGATGATCTGATTGTCACCATCGAATTCCGTGAATTTGTTACTGACCGACAAGTTCCCAGTCAGCGTGCAGCGTTCAAAGTCAAATGTGATATTGACGATGGGGGCATCCGCCTTGAACACTGGAGTGGTTGTCACCAGTGAGGTGTCTCTAAAGTCGGAGTCGGTGGCCTTGAAGCTTACCCCTCCCAGAGAGTTGCCGAATACAAGACCTCCGCCTGCCCCAAGTCTTATTAAATCTATCTCCTCAAATTCTATAATCGCCTGTCCCTCTGGCGTCGGCGCGTCCACGGTCCACTTGAAGAGCATGTTGATTACGCGACGAGCTGTAGTTTGTCCGCGTATCCCTATGACTTTAATTGGAATCGAAGTCGTTTTAGGTGCCTTCCAAACCACGTCGGTTAGAAGCATGATGGTGGCAGATCTGGCCCCACTGTTATTGATAATATCAATGCCGTCTTCCCAGGTTAGGGTATCGCCAGCATGATCCTCCCCTATGTAGACGACGATGTGGTTTTCGGTAAGGGATTTCCTATCGTTTGCGATCTCATCGTCGGTTATAGAGGCTGCAAGCGTAGCGACCTTGATCGAGGCCAGCAAGACAGCGTCCGCAGGTATAGCCGGAGGGCTTGGGTTAGCGGCAGGCGTTCCTGCAATGACTGCATACGTCTGCGGGTTGTTGCTGTTTGAAAATGTGTGCTGGGCTACGACAATGTCAATACGAGGATTAGTTACTGTAGTAATCGGC
>SDBT01001425.1_pt1 | contig 41994 bp, 103 predicted proteins | sample 2277101 | NCBI WGS metagenome assembly SDBT01 (sample SAMN10404973, study PRJNA504765) | marine sediment metagenome | isolation source: marine sediment core GS10_PC15, 103 cmbsf | place: Arctic Ocean: Southern Knipovich Ridge | collected 2010 | reverse complement strand
TAGTAATTCCTCTAAGATTTTTCTTTAAGTTTTCTTGAAATTGGTTAGTCCTTGCGTTTGACTTTATAGATCTTTCATTATCTATTCTTTTATTCGTTGCTGCTATATCTGCTGCACTTGGTCCTGATGGTGCTCCCCCTCCACTTGGTCCTCTTGCTCCTGAACCTGAACCCCCCCCTCCACTTGTTCCACCACCACCAATTTTTCTTATTAAAACTCCACCTGTTGCAGGTTTAAGCACTTCTATTTTAGCACCACCCCTTCCAGTTCTTGTTTCGCTGATTATTGGAATTCCTCCTCTTCCAGTTCTTTGTGTTGTTACCATTTTAAATTGTTTTTAACTAATTTATAATCTAAATAAATAAAGACTCCAAAGTAAGTACATAACTGAAAAAATAACAGCATTATAAATTCACCCATTTATTCTAAAAAGAAACCCATGTGTTCTTGGATTCTCCCCCTGTTTCTAATATTTCTTTTTGTTGGTGTTTTTGTTATGCTAAAATCATGTATTTGATTTTTTCCGTTTTCTAGAAATGTAAAATCCTCAGAACCTTTTTGTCTTATCAAATTAGAGATACTCGAAATCTTTTTCTTTACATCTTTCTTTTGTCCAATTACTATTTCATTAAAACTATGGTCTTGTTGTCTTTGGAGTTGATTCATTCTTCCACCACGTAAATTCATTTGAGAATGCATAGTTTCTATTGGAACTCTCTCTAATTCTCTCTTTCTTTCTTTGAGTAATTTCTTTTGTTCTTTTAATTGTTTTAAATTCATTTTATCCTCCTTCTAATTAATTAAATAATAATTTGTTTAATTTAGTATCAATACTCATATCTAATAATTCTTTTGTAGAAATCCCAACGCCTTTCATCTCTTTCTTTTTCAGACTAAAATTTACTTGTTTATTTGTTTTATTCCTTGCTACATTAACTAAATCTTTTAATTGCATGATATTACATGTAGGAATTGTTATTTAAATATCGATTATAGAAAAATAGTTTTATTAATGTCTGGCCCAGTCTAAATCTTCGTTTCCATTGATTATTCTACTCTCTTTGATAACTAAGTTTAGACTGTATTTTCTATTTACCATTTTCAAAGTCTTTCCGAAATCACTTTTCATATTCTTCCATCTACCTATCTCTCTTCCGGTCCCATCAAATACTTTTAACTCAAAGATTTCTTCAGACCCACCATAGTTTAGACGTTTAAATCCTCCAGGCATTATGCTCCACCTCCACTAATGAATGCATATAAAAGTATTCCTACTAATCCTAATCCTAAGATCCATTTGAACATACTTCCTAATTGTTTTTTTGGATTTACTGCTTCTAGTTTCATCTTATTCATTAATAGTTTGAATCCTACAGTATTAGTTCCATCTTTTAAAGATTTTTTATAATTATCCATTGCACTAAATGGTTCTACACTCCAACTTGGTAAAATTATCCACGGATTTTTCTTAATATTAATAACATATCCTGCTGCTGCAAGTCTTGGTATTCCTTCTTCAATAAATGTTTGTTCATCTATCCGAACTTTTTTAATAACTCCTGAACCATTTTCATTTATTCTGAATAATGTTATATAGTTTTTTTTCTTTTGGGCACTTCCTACTTTTTTACCGAAAGGGTATCTAAACTTCTTTGTTTTCTTATTTTTTTTGTTCTCTTCTTCTTCAAATCTATCTTTAATAAATTCAATATCTTGTTTTAATCCCATTTTGTTTTTTTATTTTACCTCCTTCTAAGTATTTTGAGTTGTATCTCCACCAGATTCTTCACCTTTTTGTTTTCCGAACCAACCCTTATTTATTTTTCTCCTACGAGTAATATCAGCTATTTGCTTTGTTTGCACTGTCGCCTGCCTTACTAAGAATCCTCCCCTAGATAAACTTGTTGCTAATGTATCTTCTGCTTCTGCATTAAAGTAATCTCTAAAGAAATCATTACCCATAAGATTATCTGCAATTCTTGCCATTTCCTTACAACCTCTAACAGTATGTTCTGGAATTCCTAATTCATTTAATTCATTATCATCACGAAGGTTTCCTATTTTTGTTGTATCTTTTGCTAGAACTACATCTCTTAAAAAGGTATAAACATTTTGTTTATCATCTAGAGTTGGTGCATTATCTTTCATTGCTTGAGCTATCTTCATTAATGCTTGCTCATCAGACATCTCTTCTTTCTGTTCAGTTTGTTGTGGTTGTTGTTGGTAATCCATTTATCTTTTTGTCTATTGTTTTTTCTTTCCCTCTAAGTTATCTATCTTTTTATCAATTTTCATTGCCCTAATTATTGAATATAAAAAAAATACAACCCCTCCAATTAAAAATATCCCTTTGAAAAAGTCTCTTGATTCTATAATAACTCCAAATAGAAATCCTAGCCCTAAGAATCCTCTCGCTACGTATACTCTTTTTTCTCTTAATAATTTGATTATTCTTTTATAATTCTTTTGTTTTTTCATTTCATCCACCCAATTTTAATTGCCCTAAATAATGTTGCAGTCAATCCAATTCCATAAAATATATAAGTTGTCCAATCATTTAATCCATTTACTATAACCCAAAGTGCTGCTACAATTATTGGTGTAGCTAAATAGAAAGTTATCTCTATTCCTGCTAAGATTGATAGTATTATTTTTAATAGTTTATTCATATTCTGGTGTTGCCATTGCTGCTTTTATTTCTAAAAAAACATCTGTTAAATTCTTCTTTGCTATTTTGCAATACATTATTATTGTTAAAGCTAAAAGGATCCCTACCACTAATAAATTGTTGAAAAGATTTTCTTGCCATGACATGGTTCATTATTGTTTGCTCCTTTCTAATCTTTTTTTACGCTGTCTATTCTTTTCTTTTAACATTATAACTACCATTATTATAAATGTAATTAAATATCCTATTGGTTTCAATAACATTAATACAACTGCAATTATTAAAATATAAACTATATATTTCCAAGCAGATTTAAAATCAAAGTCGGGGTTTTGGTATCCATATTCTATCCCCATTTTACTTACTTGTTCTGCTGAAGTCATTAAGAAATCTATTCCAGAATTAATTATCTTCATTAATCTTCCTTGATTTATTATCCCTCTTGTTTTTTCTATTGGAAATTCTATGGTCGTAGGTCTTGTTAAATTTATTTGGTCTGTGTAATCATAAATATCTCTTTCTATTCCATTCTCTTGGTCAATCTTATATAACTCCCCACCAACCATTAAAAAAGATAATAAGAAAACTGCAAGCATTAATTTAATGTAGCTCATTTTCTTTCTCCGTAGAGAGTTATTGAAACTGCTCCGTTAGTTAATTGGGTGATCTCGTATCTGAACCATGCTAAATTAATCCCTTCTAATTCTTCTTGTATTTGATCCATTCCTCTATCTACCATTTTCTCATACCCAGTTAAATTTAATCCAAAGAAGTTTTGCATGCTTGAAACTATATCCATTACAAAGTTTCTTGTTACTACTTTTGTTATTGTTATTTGATTCATTTTTCTTGTATCTCCTCTGGTTTTTTTAATAACTCCACTTCAAATAGGGACTCTAAACATATTGCGATTGCTATTGCTATGGTTAAACCACCTAAAAAATATCTTACCCAAATAATCTCTACTTTTGGTATTACAAGTTCCACCATAACTACAATAAACATAAACATCCCCATTAATCTAATTAGAAATGTATCTGTAAAAAAACTTTTAAATTCCCATAGTATTTTATTTATTTTCATTTTAATTTAGTTTCCTTGTTCTACATCCATCTTGTTGTTCGTACATTGGTTTGTAACCATATTTTTTTAAGTCCTCTACAACATAATCCATTTTCTTTCTCATTGTTTTCATTCCTTTTAGTTTTTCTTTAAATCTTTTGATTGCTTCTTCACTCCAATCTTCGTTATCTTTTAGGTCTGGGAATTCTTTTATTACTCCTGCCTTATCTAATCTTAAATTGTCAATAGGATAAAGTGCGCCACCATAATCTTTAGTTCTGAAAAGACAGTTATTACCATCGATTCTTACTTCGATCATCTCAGCACCAAATTGAAATATTGTTCCTATTGCCATTTGTTTGTTTTGTTTTGAAGATTAACCAACTGCTTTCTGGATTTCCATAACTTTATTATAGATCTCAGTCATTGCTTCATCATGTGTAATAAGAGAATATTTATTTCCATCTTTATCCTCTCCTATTCTATTTTCGACTAGGGGTAATTCTTTTACTACTGCAATTGGAAGTGGTTTTTCTTCAGCTTCTTCAGCTTCTTCGGCTTTTTCTGCAGTTGCTTCTTTTGCTTGATCCTCTACAGATTTTTCTTCTTCAGTTTGTTCTTCTTCAGTTTTATCTTTTGCCATCTTTGATTAATTTTTAACCTCCTTTTGATTTGGTTTTTTAGGATCTAATTTATTTATCATAACATAATCTCCTTTATTTATATCTGAATTCTTTGGAACTATTACCATCTTAACTCCGTCTTTCCTTTCTAGAACTTTCCTTACTTCCATTCTTTATCACCTTCCTAAAATTGTACTCCATGATAATTTATGTAAATAAGGTTTTATAAATGTCGATTATAAGATATGGTAATATATTGTCTTATTCAAATCCCTTAATTAAATTAAGTTTAACAAATATTCTCACTAAACCATAATAAAATCTTTCTTTAAATTCCATTTTATTTAAAACATCCACCACCCTTACAAGTCACCCTACAAATATTTGAAGCATCTGTTCCTCTTATATGTAATTTCTTATATCCAGTTATATCTACTGTAGTTATAAATGTCCCTGTTCCTATTATAAAAATCTCATTTCCACTAACATCTACTGGAGAACTTATTACACAATTATCTGAACAATCAACATTCCAATTCCCAGCTGAATAGGTACATGTATCTGATGGGGCTTCTGAATAATATACTTTAACAACAATAGTATTAACACTTGCAGTAGCAAAGTCAGCATTAGCATTATGTGCCGACAAAACAACACCAAAATCTACATCATTAATATCTGTATAGGCCCAGCTTTCACTCCATAAATCCGAATCACTACCATAAATAACCCAAGTATATGAACCACCCCCTGGCCAAGCAGAGACAGACGCCTTATTTTCTGAACCAATAGAGCCATCAGACTTAACAATCTTAATTTCATTATCAGTAAGCTCTCCACTACTTCCGAAGTCTTGTTTGCTAACATTAACAATAATACCATCAATACTATTTCCTGATGGGATTGAAAAACTATAATTCGTAGCCTTCAGATAATAGGAATCCCAATTATATGTAAATGCAGTCTGTGCACTAGCCCCAGAAGTATCATCTGCCAATATATTATTAATATTATTCCAAGAAATAGTTCCGATTGCAGAATCTTCAGCAGCTGTCCCCGGGAGTGCAGCTCCTGTATCTGGGTCAATACTGATTGGATAAACTATTGACGAATCATTCAACCAAGAATAAGGAGTTTTTATAGTAACAAACAAATCATTTCCGACCCTCCTAAAGTTGTATTTTAATAACTGTGAAGAATCATTGGAATCATAAGCATAAGGTTTTTTTAAGTAATACAAAACACTTCCATTATCATCCATTATAAAAACTTCATTAGATGTTTCTACCTCTTTCTTCTTGTCCCACTCGTCGCCATTGATTAAGATTTTTTTGGAATTTGTAGTCAATATAAAATCTAAATCTAAAGTTGGATTCCCACCGTCAATAATATATTGTTCTGGTTGAATTAAATCTGTCAAGGAGTTTATAATTAATTCTTCCCTTAAATAATCATTCCAATAAGAATATTTCAAATCAATTCCATTTCCATAAGCTCCTTCATACAAAAATTCATTTTCATTTGGGATTCCAATAACTTCATTAATCATCTCTATTTGCTGTAATTGACTGAAATCATTTCTATAACTTAAAGCCATTGGTTGATAAGTTATATAATCAGAACCACTAACAAATTTAACAACCTGCCCTTCAGTTGGATCTTCTTTAAAGTATGATTGATAAACTCCCTTTGTAACTTCATATTCATAAATTGAATCTGAGGAATTAATTATTTTTGTTTCTATTGGAAGAAATCTATCCCCATTATAATAATTAACATTTCCAAGTGAACTTGTTTGCATAAACTTTCCATTCCCTAAAGAGTATTGATTTATCTGATAATTAATATGAGTTTCATTAATATCTAACCCTGTTGGGTCAATCTCATCTACTCCTGAAAAAACACCCAACTTAATAACTTCATTAGAACTTGCATCTTCAGAGTCAGTAAACATTATAAAAACATTTTTTTCAGAATTTAAATATATTCCTCCAATAACCATTGAGATTAAAACTATCCCCATTATTAAAAAAACTAAAACCTTCCCATTCATTTTAACAAACCTCCAATATACTTGTATCTCCAAATATTTTTACACAAGTTGAATTATCATTAATTTTATGTTCTACATCATTTTCAAATACTAATTCTTCTAAGGTTAAATTTTGTGTTATTACATAATTTCCTGCCCCAAAAGTTCCTGCAGTTATTTGAGATGCTGCAATTGCAAATCCACTCTCAGTAATTGCATGAGTATGACTTGTCGCAGTTACAGCATCTGTTGTAGAACTTGTAAGTGTTGATGGAGTTCCCAGTGTAACAGATCCTGTTGAAGTAATTGTACTAAAGTCTAAACCATCTCCTGCAGCAACACTAGTAACAGTTCCATCTATTGAAATATCTGCGTATCTCCCATCAGCTAATACTTGATTCCAGGATGAATTATCTCCTATTACAGATATATCTGCATATAATGTATCTCCTTTTGTTTGACTCCAAGAAGTATTATCATATTTATTAGAACTTCCTTCAGTTAAATCATCAGTATCTTTTCCTGAGAATAATGAATTAAATCGACTTGTAAACCAAGAAACTAAAATATTTAATGTGCCTCCACTATTCTCCATTTGAGTAGCATTAATTGTTCCAAGATTATCCCAAAAATCAGATGAGTTTACATTTAAGTTTGCTTCTTCTGCTTGAGCAATATATCTTCCATCAGCTGCTCCTTGATTCCAAGAAGAGTTATCTCCTGTTACAGAAATATCTGCGTAAAGAGTATCAGCTAATCCTTGATTCCAAGAACTGTTATCCGTTACCTTAGCATCATAAGTTGCATTGAAAGTAGAAATCCATGCAGCTAAAGGTTCATCTAGATTATCCCAGAAGTCTGATGAGTTTACATTTAGATTAGCTTCTTCTGCTTGAGCTAGATATAAACTATCTCCAAGACTTTGATTCCAACTAGAGTTATCTCCAGTTACAGAAATATCTGCATAAAGGGTATCAGTTAAAGCTTGATTAAATGTAGCGTTATTAAGATAATTAGTATTCCCTAAATCAACATATCTTCCATCAGCTACCCCTTGATTCCAAGAAGAGTTATCAGTAACTTTTGCATCGTATGTAGAATTAAATGTTGATGTCCAACTAGCATTAGAATCTACAATTAATTGAGTTTCATTATATCTTTGGTCTGTTGCTAATAATCTTAGACTTAAATTATTATCTACCTGAGATTTAGTATAATAATCAGTGAAATTTAATCTCCAAGTATCAACTGTATGGGGGAGGTATAAACTATTCGCAAAGCTTTGATTCCAAGAAGCATTTCCACCAGTTACAGAAATATCAGCATATAATCCATCAGCTAAGCTTTGACTCCAACTAGAATTATCAGTAACCTTAGAATCATAAGTAGCATTAAAAGTAACAATCCATGAAGCTAAAGGAGTATCTAAACCATCCCAGAAGTCAGATGAGTTTACATTAAGATTTGCTTCTTCTAATTGGGAAATATATCTTCCATCAGCTTCTCCTTGATTCCAAGAAGAGTTATCTCCAGTAACGCCTATATCTGCATAAAGAGTATCCCCTACACTTTGACTCCAAGAAGTATTATCATATTTATTTGAACTTCCCTCAGATAAATCATCAGTATCTTTAGTTGAAAATATTTTATTCCAAAGAGTTGTAAGCCAACTTTCTTTGAGGTTTAATTCTCCTCCAGAGTTTTCCATTTGAGTTGAGTTTGGAGTATTTAGGTTATCCCAGAAGTCTGAAGAGTTTGTATTTAGATTTGCTTCATCCCCTTGAGAGATATATAAGGTATTAGCAAAGCTTTGATTCCAAGAAGCATTTCCTTGATTAGCATCATAAGTAGCATTGAATGTTGTAGTCCAAGAATCATTAAATTCATTAGTTAAATTACTCCAATCTTTAACGGTAATGGTTTCAATATTTGAAAGATTAAATCCTCCCCAGTTTTGATTACCTTCATTAACAACATCTCCATTTTTATGTAATGAAAAAGGATCGACTTCAATAGTTTTAATATCTGTTGGATTAATTCCAATATCTAATCTTGCCGCAGTATCAGCACCTACAACTAAATCAAGGTCTGGATTTTGACCACTTCCACTAACAGTTGCGTAAAGATACATTGTTAAATGAGAACCTTCAGGAAATATTATGTCTTCATTAATTACACCTGTCCATATAATTTGTTGATATATCCCAACAATTAATCCAATAGAAGGTGGGGATTGTCCAATTAAAGTTTCTGTCCCATTATCATATAAAATATAAAGTTCAGATCTCATATTAACATCCTTTGTTCCAGCAATATAATCTATTGTTGTATGTTGATTATAAGCACCCTTTTCTAAAATTGTGATATTTAAAGTTGATAAAATTCTTTTTGTTAAAAGATTATCTCCATTTGTTAAACCAGTAAAACTATCTCTTTGTTCAGCACCCCTTGGGATTGTTGTATTCATAATAGTATATGAAGAATTATGAGGGTCTGTACTATTATAAAAATATAAAGCTAATTCTCCTGCCAAATATCTTTCATCATAAAATACGGTTAATGAATCAGTTTCATTAAATCCAAAAATATGTAATGTTTTATTTAAATGTGTTTCATTAAATGTTAATGTTGAACCATCAAAATTATTCCAACTATCTCCAGAAGTCCAATTAAATTGTCCATTGAACCAAGATGCAGTTACATTTTCATTAGCATTAATATTATTAAAAACTACATCATTAGTAGTATTCAAATCTTGATCGAATGGATTACTCACTACAGATATGTCTGCATACAATCCATCAGCTAATCCTTGATTCCAAGAAGCATTATCTCCAGTTACAGATATGTCTGCATACAAAGTATCTCCTTTTGTTTCATTCCAAGTTTGATTATCATATTTATTAGAACTTCCCTCAGATAAATCATCAGTATCTTTTGTTCCAAAAATAATATTCCAAAGGGTAGTAAACCAACTTTGTTTTATGTTTAGTTCTCCTCCACTATTTTCCATTTGAGTTGAATTAATTGTTCCAAGATTATCCCAGAAGTCAGAAGAATTTACATTAAGGTTTGATTCTTCTGCTTGAGCGATGTATAATGTGTTAGCGTGAGTTTGATTCCAACTTGCATTTCCACCAGTTACAGAAATGTCTGCATATAATGTGTCAGCTACTCCTTGATTCCAAGAAGAGTTATCAGTTATCTTAGCATCATATGTAGCATTAAAAGTTGTAGTCCAACTAGCATTGCTTGATTTTATTAAAACTGATTCATTAGTATCCACAGTATGAGGGAGGTATCTTGTATCTCCCACAGCTTGATTCCAAGAGGAATTGTCTCCAGTTACAGAAATATCTGCGTAAAGATTGTCAGTTAGAGATTGATTGAAAGATGCGTTGGCCTGGTTTGCATCGTATGTTGAATTAAATGTTGAGTAAATTCCGGTACTGTTTAATAATGCTTGGATTCCTGCAGTAGTATTTGGTGCATATAATGTGTTAGCAAAGGTTTGATTCCAACTAGAGTTTCCACTTCCAATTGGAGCATATAATGTATCTCCTTTTGTTTCATTCCAAGTTTGATTATCATAAAGATTTATTGATCCCTCACTCAAATCATCCGTATCTTTTGTTCCAAAAATAGCATTCCATAAACTTGTGAACCAGCTTTGTTTTATGTTTAGTTCTCCTCCTGAGTTTTCCATTTGTGTTGCATTAATTGTTCCAAGATTATCCCAGAATCCTGATGAGTTTACATTAAGGTTTGATTCTTCTGCTTGAGAAATATATAATGTATTAGCAAAGCTTTGATTCCAAGAAAAATTACCACTCCCTAGAGGAGCATATAATGTATTAGCGTGAGATTGATTCCAACTAACGTTTCCACTTCCAATTGGAGCATATAATGTATCTGTTAAAGTTTGATTGAAAGAAGAATTACCCGAAGCACTTGTAACCCAGCCTAAATCATTTACTATTTGACTTCCTAAAATATCTGCAGGGGTATCTAAATTATCCCAGTAGTTTGAAGAATTAACAGAACCAACACCTCCAGGTAATTGAACTACAACTCCAACTACTGCTGCATTAATAAATGGAACACTAATTAATATTGAAAAAATTAAAAGGAGAAATCCTTTCTTAGTGTTATTATTTTTTATCATTTTGTTATCCTTCTATTAACTCATATGCTGATCTTATACTGATATATCCTGCCAAAGCTAATACTATAATTCCTATGGCCCATGTCGTTACTGGATCTTTGACTCCAACTATTCCATTGAATAAGATATAAATCCCTACAAAATATAATCCAAAACTACCCAAAATAACCATTGGTGCATCTTCTAAATTAAAACCCATTATAATAATTCCGAAAGAGATTACAAGAATTATTACGTAAAACCAAATTGTATCATTCAATCCACTTCCGGTTACTTCAAAATAAAATGTTGCTGCACCAACTAAAATCCCATCTACACAAGTCATATCCACCTTATGTATTCCAATATCTGAAACGATGAAACTTATATTATGGAATGCTCCTTGATTAGTTCCTAATTGATTATTAATAATAATAGAATTATCTGGTTTAAAAACTGAGAAATTACAAGTTGCTATGACTGAACAATAGGTTCCATTACTGAAACAAGGTTTAGCATAATTTATTCGATCGTTCATCTTAAAAATATCATCAACAACAATTGTATCTGTTGCTGCGCTAACTAAAGATAAAGAAAAAAGAAAGGAACATAAAACTAATGTTAATAGAATGGTTTTTTTCATTATAATCAATACTCCCCTAAAGGTTATAAGATATTACAATTAGGATGTTTTATAAATATCGATTAAGAAATTATATAAAAAAAAGAAAAAGAAAAAGAGCGAAAACAAAGTTATTGAGAAAATAACTACTCTGAGAGGCTTAGCCTTTCTCCTTTGTTTTCTAAAGTTTTTGGTCTTTAAAAATCAGTGATTAATTAAATTAATCCTGAATTTCTTACATTATGTTTAACTCATATTTTATTTATATTATGAGATCGGACTGTATATTTCACTTTCATTATTAAATGTTAAGCGAGCGTTGTCAGTCTCTCGAGCGTAGTTCTTGTGTTTTACGCTTCGGTCTTGTCCTTGTTAGGATTTTAACCGATATTCCGCTTTTTCGCCAAATATTTCTATTTGGAAGGGCCATTTTAAAGTTTACCCTTGAGCTGCTATACCGATTGCAGAAGTTGCAACAGCTAGAGCAAAAAACAAAGTTGTTAAACCAACTAATGTGTCTGCTGCACCTGTAACATTTCCATCAGCTTGAGCAGTACCAACTTGCTGAGCACAATTATGTTATCATATGTTTTATTTATATCATATGTTCAGACTATATATCCATCCAATTTGGATGCAGGTTGTTAGTCGTTCGGGCGTAATTTTACGCCTCGGTCTTGTCCTCGTGAGGATGTTGAACCGATATTCCCTGATGCAATAGAAAATTACTTTTCTAAAGGGCTAGATTTAACCGTTGGTAGTAACGCTGTCAATTATGTTATCATATGTTTTATTTATATCATATGTTCGGACTGTATCTCATCCCATCAAAATGATTGGGGACCCCTTGGCAGTCTCTTGCACGAAGTTCCATTGTTTTTTCGTGTCAGTCTTGTCCTCGTGAGGATGTTGAACTGATATTCGGGTCGTGCATTAAGAAATTACTTTCTTAATGGGCACTTTGTTCACCTACTAAAATTACGATGACCTGGTGTTAGCTTATGTTTTATTTATATCATAAGAGCGGACTATATATTAATCCAAATGGATTTCCTTGTTAGTCTCTCGGGTGTAGTTCTTATGTTTTACGCCTCGGTCTCGTCCTTGTTAGGATTTTAACCGATATTCGGATTTTTTGAACATGATTATTTAATATGGTTCAAGGCACAACACTTAGAAATTACTTTCAAAGAGGGACTGGTTATAATTTTTCCATCCGCCTATAATATTTCCTAACATTTATATCCCCCTCCTAAAAAATACAAAATTTGTTTGTAAGTATGAGAAATCTTCACGTTTCATATTATAATTTATTTAAATGGTTTTATAAATGTCGATTAGTTCATTTTAAAGTGGTTACAAGCATTTAAATACTACTCTTTATATATATTTAGTAACAAGATGGGACATAAATCATTACAGGATCGTAGAAACTATTATCAAAAAAATAAAGATAAGATTAATCAAAGAAGAAGAGAATATTCTTCAAGACCTGAAGTTAAAAAGAAAATTAGAGAACAAGATAGAAAATGGCGTGAAAATAATAGACAAGAATTAAGAATAAGAAATAGAGTTTATAAAAAGAGATATGATTTAAAAATAAAAAATCTCATTTTTGAGCATTATGGAAAACAGTGTGCTTGTTGTAGTGAATCTAATCTATTTTTCTTATCTTTAGATCATATTAATGGTGGGGGAACCAAACACAGAAGTAAAATAGCTGGAAAGTTTTATAATTGGATAATACAACATAATTTTCCTAGTGGTTATCAAACACTTTGTTTTAATTGTAACTGGGGAAAACATATCAATGGAGGGATTTGTCCACATAAGCAAAATGAAGAAATTTAAATATCATGATAAGATTATTGAAATAGTTGGAGATAAAATCTATTCTTTTAGTAATAACCTGGGAAAAATCTCTGCTGCAGTTTATATCTGCGATAATGAACGTTATCCTAAACGAATTGCTAAAAAAATTGGAGAATTTGTAAGTTTAGGTCATGCTCGTCTTGGTTTTATTGATTATATCTTTGAGAAAGGAAAATATTTTGTTTATCTAAACTTTAAAGGTAATTTTTATATTTATAAAGAAGATAAGACTATCGACTTCTCAAAAAGATGTAGATCATAATTATCTCACCTCCTACAAAAATAAAATGCCGATTTTAAGGGATTTCGGCAAACCCATATGACCTCCGTTGTAATTTTATGAATTCATTTTAGTATTTAAAGCGTAAGTAGTAAAAATCTTTACATCAAATCTTATAATTTCTTATAATCGACATTTATAAAAGGCAATCAACTAAATTACTCATGGTTCAGGATTTGAATGAGCAAAATGATGAAAAATTATCTCGTATTAATGCTGCAGGATTAATTAACATGACTATTGAAGGATTGTTTAAAGAATCTTATACAGCAATGGCCCACGGGAATTTAGTTCTCCAAAATAGAAAGCTAGACGCTATTTGGTGTATTCTTGGTGGTGATGAAGACGAGAATGGGGACAAAGATAAAGCATTTTGTAAAATTGATTTAGCATTACATCAGTTGGGAGGATTAAATCACAAAAAAACTGGATTCCAACAACGAAATGATGATGAGAATAGTAAAGTCGCACAACAATATCTTTGGTTGCGAAAAAAAAGTTTATTTCTAAGAAGATTGCAGAACGATCAAGGAAAAGGTACTGCATACAAATCTGATGACGATGATGATATGGAATAATGGTAAAAAAAGAAGGAAATGCCCTTGTAAGTATCACTGACCCAAAAACTGGATATGTTTCTGAATATTCTATGAGCATAAGATGGAAAAGAAATCTTGATGACAAAGTTATTCCAGCATTACACAAAAAAGATAAGGATTGGGTGATTGTTATGGATGGAAAAGAAGGTTCTGGTAAATCTACTCTTGCATTACAGACTGGAAAATATGTTGATCCATCATTAGACCTTTCTAGAGTTGTTTTTAGTCCGGAAGATTTCAGAGAAGCGATTTTGAAAGCAAAAAAAGGACAATGTATTATTTATGATGAAGCTTTTACTGGATTTAGTTCAAGGGCGAGTCTTTCTCCGGTTAATAAAGTTCTAGTTAGTCTTGCAATGCAGATGAGACAGAAAAATTTGTTTATTATAATAGTTTTACCAACAATATACTTACTTGACAAGTACATGGCGCTGTTTAGGACCCAGGCATTGATACATATCTATGAAAACAAAGGTGTTCGAGGTTATTTTAAAGTTTTTAACTATGCAAAGAAGAAACAATTGATTTTAAAGGGTAGTAAGACTATGAGTTATCGAGTTAAGGGTGTAAATACAAGATTCAAAGGACGATTCTACGGAAAATTTGCCATTGGAGGCCCAGAAATGGAAGCAAAGTATAGAAAACAGAAGGAAGTCGCACTTTCTAATAGTGAAAAGACGTCTATGACCTCTGCTCAGGTAAGATATAGGGAACAAAGGGACTTAATACTGTATTTATTGAGAAGAAATACTAAGATGAGCTATCATGAGATGTCAAACCTCTTCTTAGACTATGATTTTGAGATAACTTTCCAACAAATAGCCAAGATTTGTGCTAAATTTGGTGATGTAAGCGATAAAAAGCTTGAAAGAGAGGCTGAGAGGGTTGAAAGTACCAAAAATGAGCAAAAAGAGACTAAAGAGCCTGAAAATGGGCAAAAAGGGCCTAAAAAGGAATAAATAGAGGCTTAGAGAGCTAAAAAGGGGCAAAAAGAGGCCTATAGGGCTAAAAATGGGCAAAAATAGGCTCAAAACATCAATTCTAGTGAAAAATCAGTATAATTCAAGGGTAAAACTCTCATTTTTGGGGCAAATCAAGGCATTCAAGTGGCTTTTACTCGGCTTTTCGTCAATTTCGCCTTTCAAATCACGGTATATTTAATATATAAAGTAGTGTTAAGTGCATGGGAGGGGGCATAATGGCTAAAGAGAAGAAAAAAGGGGCCTTTTCTAGGCATTGACCCCTATTTACACACAAAAACACATGATTTACACACAAAAATGAACCAAACAGGCAGACAAACTGCAAAATCCTCCATGGAAACATCAAACTGCATGCACTTTGATCATTTTGTGCATTGTTTTCAAGGCATTCGAGATCCTTTTGCTTCCAGGGAGACAAACTCTAGGCATTCAGTAACTTCTCAAATCAAATCTAGGCATCCCTAAAAATAACTGCCTGAAACAAGTGTTATAGGGTGTTATAATGTGCTTTATTTAAGCTTCAAAAAAGACAAAATTTTCAATATTTTTTTGAGATTTTTTTTATTTTTTTGGAACATCTAAATATATTTTGTGATTGTTTAATTTATTTAAATGGTTTTCTGTGTTGAGCGTTTTATTTAATTGAATAGTTTTAGTTATCTTTGTTCGTTCTGAATTTTAGAACTACTTATTTGTTATCGCAATATTCTTTTAAATCTTGTCCATAGAAATATAGTTTTATTTGTGTGTTTAAAATCGCAGTATTAAAAAGTCAAGAACTATTTAATTTATGAAATTGTTTATACTTCTTATTGTTATTACTTTAAGGTTGTTTGTTTTTGTTATTACTTTATAATGGTTTGTTGTTGTTTAGTTTATTCTTAATACACCGAAAGGTTTATATAGTATCTTATTCTTAATATATCATACTGAATAAACAATTGAGTATTAAAAGAAGTGAGGTAAAAGGTTTAAACCTTTCCCGCTTAACAATCAAAAATGAAACACAAAACAATAACCGCAAAACAATACAACCAACTTTTAAACAGAGTTGATTATTTAGAAGATAACAATATAAGACTAATAATGAAAAGAGCTAAGATAAAAATAATCTTAGGATCAGTATGTTTTATTATTGCAGTGATACCGAATGGTCTTGGCTTTCTGTTCTACCCTGCTAGTTTTATATTATTAGGATTAAGCTTATTTGATATTAAACATATCTACCTACCAGAGATTAAAAGGAAACTCAAAAATAAAATGAGGTGTGTATCTTTCTAAGCTTTCTCACCTTGAAGTAGTAAAGCTTTTTATAATCAAAATGGATAAACAAATAAAATTAACAGAAAGAGAAAGAGAGCTTTTAATAAATCTTTTAGGTTATGAGATTAAAAGTTTTGGGGAGGATCATAACCCCCTTTTAAAAATTGAGTATGAAAGAATAAATGAGGTTTTAAAATGATAACAAAAGAACAAAGTAATAAAATAATAGAAGCATTTACAAAGGATTTTTTAAACGTACAAATAACTCAAGATAATTTAAAACGATTAATGAAAGAGAACCCACAGATTAATATTAAAAATGGTAATGAATTATATTTTAAGATTGATAAAAAAGTGAAAGGAGGTATTAATTAATATGGGATACTCAATATATCAAGATATGCAAGAGGTAAACGGAAACCCTGATGAATGGATAAATCATGGAAGAAACGCTTTGTTTTGTTCTTGCAACCACATACATGAAAGTTTTGATAAGGATGATGAGAATAAGTGTTCTAATGCAACCTATCAAGATTGGTGTGAAGATTGTGGGATTTCAGAAGATTCTGCAACGCCAATGATGAATTATCTTTATCCATTGGAACTAAAAGACTTTGATGAAGATAAGATTTTGAAGGTTGTAAAAGAAACAAATTGTACAGTTTTAGAAAAAGAAGATACTGGAGAATGGTTTTTAGTTTTGTGTGGTGGTGGAATGGATTTAAGCCAAGACATTGCATACGCTTTTCAGATATTGGAAACTTGGATTCCACAAGACTTGCTTAGAGAAGTTTGTAAACAACCCTGTTTAAGTTTAGGAAGTAAGAATTATAAAAGACTTGCAAGAGGAATTATAAAACAGCTTAAAATGGAAGCAGACAAAAACAAGGAAAAAGCTAAAGAATGGAAAGCTAGTTTAAAGAATTTAAGAGAAGACGAAAAAGAAAAGAAAGAACAAAAAGAAAATTCAAATTAAATTTATTATTGCCCTATTTTTAAGGGCTTCATATTCAAGAAAGAAAAGGAGGAATAAAAACAAAATGGAACAACAAACAGACCAAGAATATAATAAAGAACTTGAAAGAATGAATAAACCTAGTATTTTTAAAATAGATACCCTCAAGGAAAACTTTAAAGAACATATGGATAAAAAACAAAAAATAGTTTTTGATTACCTTATTAATAAACTAGAAAAAGAAAAAATACTTTATAGGTTTTTAAACAATCTCCATGTAATTTTAAGGGATAATAATTATTTTTATCTTGAGTTATTTGAAGATCTTTCTACAGATTATATAAATTTTGAAAACAAACAAGAAGATCTTATTTTTAAGTATAAGGTTGATGTTGATAAATTAATGAAAAAAATCTTAGAGGATAAAAACAAAAATGAAGAAATATAAAAGTAAATGGAGCATACTAGGAATAAATAAAAGGAAACTTAAAAAGATTTATAGTAAAAATAGAATCAATGCAAATACCATATTAAAAAATAATCATTTAAAAGAATATTCTATTATCTTAAACAAACTCATGGTTAAGGAATACTTAAAAGAAACTGAAAGGAGGAATAAAAAACAATGACAAAGAAATTTGAATATATGTGTGATATGGGAAGTATCAAAATTATGTTAAAAGGTGGATCTCTTTTTTTTATGAATGATTTTGGAGATGGTATTTATGATGTCTTTATATGTAAAGAAAAAGATATTCCAAAAAAGTCAGACTTTAAAGGACATTTTACAATATTTACTGAAGGATATTTAATGGCGTCTGATTGTGATAATGATCAGAAAATGTATAAGTTTACTAAGGGGCGTTATTTCGTTAGTTTAGATCTAGACAAAACAACATTTTATATTTACAAAGTAGACGAAGATATAAACGCTTAATTTAAATTATTATTACCCTATTTTTAAGGGTTCATATTCAAGAGAGAACAGGATAAGAGAGAGAGGGCATAGAGGAACTAATAAAACTTTATACTCTTGATTAAATCATACTCTTTTTTATCATGGGGCGGGGCTTCGGCTTCGTCCTTTTTATTTCTAAAAGCATTTAAATACTTAATTAGAATTCTATTAAAAGGATAAAACAAGGTTAAGAAATTACTTTGTAACACTTTTTTGTTACAATTTGGATCGTGAATGCCTAGAAGAATTTAGATACCTTGAAAAGATATGGGCTTATAGTGAAGTGGTATAACATTTCGTTTGCAACGAGAAGTCTTGGGTTCGATTCCCAATAAGTCCATGCTTCAATGCCTTGAAGGAATAGTAGTTTAATGGGAAAGCACCTTCCTGAAGTGTAGGAAATGGCTGTTCGATTCAGCCCTATTCCATTGAATGCCTTGAGAATATTGAGTGCCTTGTAATCGATATTTATAAAACAAACTATACATGTATTAATATGAACTTTATAAAATCAGAACTAGATAATGAATTCAGTGCCTTGGGATTAAAGAATCAACGTAAGAGTATTGACGTTTTAGATCAAGTTGGTATGTCTAATGTTAAAAAAGATGCTGCAAGGAAAGCTTTGGCCCCTGGTAAAAGAATATCAAAGTCCGGAAACGTTTACTGGGAAACTAGAAAGAATCGATCTGATGTTCCGGGTAAATCAACATAATTATTCTAACGTTCTTTAATCCATTCAACCAAACATAAAATTAATCCGATAGGTAACAAAACTGGTAAAAGAATTAATCTTAAAACTAATCTAAGAATTCCAAATATAACTCCAAATATTCTAGATAAAATACTACAACCAATAAGATGACTATTCCCCATAATGCTATGACTACTAGGTTCTAAAAATCTAAAACGCTTTCCACAATCTAAACAATTATCTAAATAACCATAAGCCTTTTGTAATTCTTCTTTTGTGGGTTTACGTTTTAGTCCCTTCTTTATTAGTTTTATTCTTTCTTCATACATTTTTATTCAAGTGTCCATGTGTCGCTGCATCCTGGTTCTCTGTTTATTATCCCAACTAAATATCTTCTATTCAAATTAACCTTAACTCCAAACCTTTTTTCTAATTCTCTTTCTTGATCTAATAAGTCTTTTCCTAGTTTTACTAATTCTTTTATTGATATGTTTATTGCTTGTCTTTTCATTTTACTTTTTCCTTTTGATATTTAATTAATAATTCTAATTCTTGTTGATGTAAATCATAGGCTTGTTTCAATATACCATCATTCTTTGTAAACATTACTCCTTCATAAATTCTTTCTTGGGTTTCCCCTAATCCTATTAATTCTGTTGTTAAGAATCCTCTAGTTAAATTAGTTAATCTTTTTTTTGTCATCTGAATAAATCCCACCATAAACTAAACAATATATATGCTAAAGTTCCTAAGAATAAAATTAATTTCCATCTTAAACTTAGTTCTTTTACTTCTATATTTTCTAAATCTTTTTCAAGTTGTTCTAGTTCTTCTTTTGTTTCCATTGTTTAAACATCTTATAAATTGGCGGTATCAATATTTCCTTTATTGTTTTATAACTTCCCTCCAATAATATTTTATATATATACAAATATCCTATCCAATATAATATTGAAATCCAAAATATCCAAAACATCAATGTTGGTTTCTGACTTCCTAAATCATATAATTTCATTACTAAGTAATTAAAAGAATCTAAAACTAAATCAAATGCTAAGGACAAACTTCCCTTTCCAATCTCAATAGAATTATTTATTGCAATTTCGTATGTTTCCCTATTCAAATAACTTCCATCAAGAGATCCAAAATATAAAAGTCCTACAAAGATTATTATTAATCCAAAGTTAATGAATTCCCACACATAATGATTTATTGTTTTGCGCTCATTTTTATCTAGCTTTTCATTTATTGCTGAAAGATTTTCTTCTTCTTTTTCTTTTAATTCTAATAGTTCTTTAATCTCTAACTTATCTAATGATTCTTCAAATTCTTTTTTTCTTCTCTTCTCTTCTTCTTTCTTTAGTTTCTTTTCTAATTTCTCTTCTTCTGTTGTGGATTTTATAATATTAAACTTTTTTAATAAAAATAATATTAGACTTATTGCACTTCCTGCAGCTAATGCAATTAGAATTTTATATTTTAATTCTATTTCAAATTCTGTTTCAAAATAAAGACTTAATTGGATATAAATCATTCCACTCATTAGTAATGCCATCACAATAAATTCAATTATCTTGTGTTTCTTTTTTTCTTCTATTATTGGTTCTTCTATGTTCATTTCTTCCATTGTTTTCTCCTTAATATAAAATGCCCCTTCAAAATTAATTGGGGCTAATGAAATAAATTTCTAATCAAATTCCGAACGATTAAAATCTTCTTCAGTCATCTCGCTTTCTTCAACTACCTTTTCTTTATTAGATCTCTTTGGTTTCTTGTGGAATGATTCTTTTCGTTTAAACAATTCTTGATCCTCTGATTCTGTTTCATCAAAGTCTTCTTCTTCATTAGTTTCTTCTGAATCATCTTCAATATAATCAATGCTTTCTTCATACTCTTCTTTATTCCTACATGCATTTAAAATCACTTGAATTATTCCGGAGAGAATCATTATCCCTCCTCCAATCCAAATTGTCCAATAAAATGGCGTTAAATTAATTTCTGCAATCGCTTCAAGTACTAAAGTTTCATTCGCTACCATTTTACTTAATATCTAATTTTCCAATTATTAGTTGTGGCTTGATTCCTTTTTCAGTCAAGATAATCTTACTATTGTTTTCTAAAGATGCCTGAGTAACTTCAAGTTGTTTTAACTTCTGTGCATTTCCTGTAAAATGTTTCTTCGCAGAGTCATTAACGGTTTTAATTCTATAAGCTTCACCATCAGCTACAATCTTTTTTCCATCTCTGATTCCTTCTGCTTTCTTGATTGAAGCCCTCTTTTGTCCATCTGCTTCTGTTTCTAAAGCTGTTGCAGTATCTTTAGCAGCTATTTTAGCTTGCTCTGCTTTTACAACTTCATTCATTGCACCTTGAACATCTGAAGGTGGTTCTATTCTTTGAACTTCTACTCTTAAAACCTTTACACCATACGCATCAGTCTCTTTATCTAAAGTCTTTTGCACAGCTTCATTTATCTTATTTCTTTCCTGGATACATTGTGTTAAACTCATCTTACCCATTACTGCTCTCAAAGTAGTTCTTGCTAATGAAGTTAATTGTCTTCTATGTCCATCAACATTATACTCTGCTGCTTTAACATCTCCAACCCTATAATAAACAACTGCATCAACAGTCATATTAAGTTTATCACTTGTTTGAATTGTTTGTGGTGGAACATCAACCATTTGTTCTGTGATATTTACATATCTACATGATTGAATTACTGGTATTATCCAATTAAATCCCTGTGTCGCAGTCTTTGAATATTTACCTAATGTTTCAATTAACATCCTATGAGTTGGTCTAACTATTCTTATACCTGAAAAAGCAATTAAAGCTATTACTCCAACTGTTATTCCTAATATTATCATTTTTCAAATAATCCTTTAAGCATTATCACTCCGAATAATATATTAGATCCAATTACCATTAAGATCATTGAAACCATTATTACAAGGTCGATTGTTATTCCCGCATTGATTAGAATCCATATTAATATTGAGAAAATCTCTATTAAAAAGAAACTTAATCCTGTAAAAAATAATGCTTTATTCATTTTGGTTACCTCCTTTCAAGCAATTAATCGAGATAAGATTTTCTGAATATATTTGATTATTTTGATCTATCCATTCAACTGGGATTTGATTACAATGATTAGATTGGTTTATTATTTGGAAAGAGATATATTCTGCTACATCCTTTGTTCCGTTTACATATGCTTCTGCCAATATTTCTTCATCACAGGATTCATTTTCCCGATAATAAAATTCATAGTATATTCCTCCGATTACTAATGCGAAGATAACTATAACTAAAAGAATTATTACTTCACTTTCTTCCATTTGTTACCTCCTTTTGATTTTTATAATATTCATTTGATTTCTTTTTCATTTTTTCTCTAAACTCTTTGTCCTCATTATATCTTCTTCTTTGATAATTTGTTAGATAAGGTAATCTTATTTTGTATATTTCTTGTCTTTGTTTTAATGTTTTCTTTCTGAAATTAGCTATACTTTTTTTATTTTTATTAATTCTTGATTCTTCATTGGTCCAATATGTTATTGTTGATTTTGTTGTATTAAATTTTCTAGCAATGTCTTCTACTTTGTCTCCTTTGTTACGGAGTTCTATTATTTCATTGATTTCATTCTTTGTTAGTTTCATTTTCTTGGTTCGATTAAATAATATTTATATTCTTTACTATAAACTTCTCCAATCTTTGTTGCACTAGTTTTAACGAGATATACTGTTTTTATTCCTTTTTCAAACTTAACGCAAGTCATATCAAAAAAGAAATGTACTTCATTTTGCACAAAATATCCTAAGTTCCTACAAAACTCTGCCCCCTCATCATTCTTCCCATTCAATTCTGCACGATAATCTAAGATTGCAGATCCGATTACTAATAAGACTATTAAAAATGCGACTGTTGTATGTATTATTATTTTCATTTTATTTCCTCTTCTAATTTTTTAATTAATCTTATTGCAGTAAATCCAGAGCCTAATAATACCGTAAGTTTACCAAATAAATCCACAGTATATCCTTGTGCTACTAAACAGAATTGTAATTCTTTTCCTGGGTTAGAAAACCAAAAATCCAGTTCTTTTCTACATCTTTCTTCCCATTCTTCAAATGCACTTTTAGTTTGTTTTTTCATTATAATAATCCTTCTTTTCTTAATTGTTTCATAGTTAGCCCAAATACTATATGTCTTAAAGCTTCTTCCAGGATTCTTCCAATCCACTCCTTATAAATTTCTTCATACCCTTGATTCTCTAAATTCAATATTGTTTCCTGGAGATGTATTCCTTCCTTGTCTAATCTTTCAATTATATCTATCATTTTAAATTGTCCACTCCCAAATTCTATGTGCTGCAACTATTATTACTATACTTAATAATCCATACACTATTGTTTTATCCCCATCTTTCATTTTACTTCTCCGGAATATATCTTTGCCTTTTGTTTAATTTCTTCATTATGCTTTCTACAATATTCTTTTCCTGGTTCGGCCCAATTACTACAGGTTGGTTTCTTGCAATGGTTCTTCGTCATCATTATTTTCCCCCCCTTTAGGTTCTCTTAGGCTAAACCATATTACTATTATCAAAAGTATTAATATTGATCCTGCCCCGATAATTCTTCCTCTAATTGATTTCTTTTCAATAACTGGTTCATAATTAATTAGTCCATTAACATAATCATTTGAATTATCAACTATTTCCTCAATAACCGTTTCATTATCTTCATTAATTGTATTAACATTATTGTTTACTAATGGTGAACTTCTTATTGCGCTTCCTGAAGGAAATCCTCCACTTGTTTCTGTTTGTTCTTCTTTAGTTAACCAATCATAACATGTTATATTGAATTCTCCAACAAAGTTTATTGCTGGTTCAACTAAAACGTTATTACTATTGAAAGTAAAGTTAATTCCTTCAGTTACATTTGGAACTATGGTACAATTATCTGTTTCAAAATCAAACGGGATTGTTTGGTTTTCTCCACCATACATTGCTAATATTAAAGGTAAAGCTAATACTATTGCTAACATTATTGTTATTTGTGTTTTCATTGTTCTTTTGTCCTCCATCGTCTTTCTTCTTGATAATAATAAAAATAAAAATAAAAATTCTAAATTTGTTTAATCTGCTGTAAATATTGGATGTGGAATAGATGAGCAAATAGCTTTTTCTGCTAAGATTACTCTAGTCTCTACATTATATTCTGCATTAGTATCTAAATCTAATGCTGTGTTAAATATAGTTGTACTTACAAACTCTCCTTTATCTAAAGTTTCAGTTGGATCTCCTATATAGAAATAAGAATCTTCTCCAACAACACAAACTGGAATTTCAAAAACTCCAGGATAAGCATCAACTCTATAATCTACAGTAATTCCTTCTCCATTAAAATTTGGTATTTTAATCTCTGCAATATGTCCTGTTACTCCATCAACATGAACTTCTGTTAGAGAGTCTATCGAAATAGATTCACTTGCATAAAGCTCAAGAGAATACGATTCTTTTCCATCAACAGTAATAGTAATTGGGCTATGAACATCTATATTTCCAGTAACCGTGTTAGATAAATAACTTACTACTCCTGCAGCAACTAATGCTATAGTGAATAATCCAATCATTAAACTACCTATTATATATTTTTTATTCATTTTTGTACCTCCTTATCATAATATTAAATTTCATCCTGTTATTTCCTTTTCGGATATATAATTTATTCCTAACAAAACTAATCTTATCTCTACATAAGCAACACATATAGAAAATATAAATGTTGAAACTACAAATTCCCAAGATTGATATGTGGGAACCATTGTCCCAACTAAAAAATATAGAATTACAAATCCCCCTATCATATTCATAAAGAATAATACTATCAAATCATAAATACTTATTTTCATTTTCTTTCTATCTCCTTCTTTATCTCTTTACATAATTCTTTTTCATCTATTATTTGATAATCTTTTAATTTTTTATACTTTTTCTTCATCTTCATTGTTTTCTTCCTCCATACACATATTTGTTAGAAAATTATCCATGTCAATACTTAATTCATTAAACTTCTTTGAGATTATATTGTATTGCTTTCTAAAGTCCTCTCTAGTTTCTCTTGCTTTCTTAGTTATTTTGTTTATTTCTGTTTCTTTCATTTTATCTTTGCCCTCTCTTTTTGCATTTCTTTATTTTTTAAATAATCTTCTAAGAAAAACATAATCAACGAAGGTATCCAAAGAGATAATATAATTATATATCCATAATCTCCCCAATACTTATAACTAACCATAAATACTGAAGTTATTACTAAAAATGCTATCCTGCTAAACTTGCAATCTTGGTTCATTGATTCTTTCATTTTTTCATAAATTAGATGATTGTTGATTTTCTTGAGGAGTATTTTCTTTTTCCTTATATTCCACTATAGTTTTATGGACAAATCCATGACTTACAAATTTCTTATGGCTATTTTTATCCCAATAATAAACTTCTGCAGCAATCTCTCTTATCTTCTTTCCTTCATTATGTAATTTTATAATATCTTTATACACTCTTTTATTCATTGATTTTCTTCCCCACTTCTTTCCCTTATATGATCTTGTAACTCCATTTGTTTTTCTTACTGCAAGTTTTATCCTGGAAGACTTCTTTTTAGATTCTTCTTCTGCTTCTTCTCCAGCTTGTTGAATCATAAAATCCCATAGTGTTCTGAAGATTCCATTAAGTAATTCATTGAAAACAGGATTATCTGAATGACTTTTATCTATTAAATCCCAAAAAGAGATTATACTTGTTTCTTTTACTGAATAAACTTTCTTTCCATATACTTCAAACATTACTTTCATAAATTTGTAGAACTCTTCTCTATTTCTAAAAGCCCTATCATATCTCCAAACAACAATATGTTTCTTTTCTTTCTTTGCCTTCTTTATTACTCCTTCCCATTTTAATCTTTTCTTTTCTAATTTGTATGCTGAACCTTGTTCAATTACTATCTCATCTACTTCTAATTTATTTTCTTCACAAAATCTAACACAATCTTCTTTCTGTAATTCTGGATTTTGATCCTTTGTACTTGTTCTTAAATATATTATTGCTTTTTCCATTTTATTTTATTAAACTTATTTCTATTAATAATTCTCCGACCTTTCTTCCCTTATCTGTGATTTTATAATATTTCTTTAAACTATCTATTTTTTTTCTATTTCTTCTTTCATTATAATCATATCTTTTCACGAATCCCATTTTCTCTAACGTAAGTATGTTTCTCTTTATTCCTGCTGTAGTGAGTTTTATTTCTTTAGAAATTTCAGATACATAACTTATATCTTGTTCAGATAAATAAACTAAGATAGATCTATTCCCTCCAGATTTTAATACCATACTTTCTTTTATCATCTTTATTATTCTTAATATGTCCTAGTATTTAAATGCTTGTAACCATTATTAAATTACACTAAACTAATACTAACTCCTTAATTTCCTCACTTAATTTGTCTATGTCGTTACTTAATTTTTTTAAATCTATTAATTGCCAATTGATTTGTTTACTATCATAATATCTCATTGTATCCTCTAGCCATTTTTTACTTACTCTTTTTTGAATCTCATAACAATATAAATCTCCATTCAACTTATTTTTATGATAAACATCACAAGTTTTTCCAGGACCCACTGGTTTTTCTGTATAAATTAAATGATAGGCCTTACTTCCTTTTGTTCTTCTCATTATTTCGCATACAATTAATAATTTTACTATCTCATGTTTTCTCATAGGTAATTCTGGGCTTGCTATTCTTATTTTATATTGTTCATTAAAGTTTATATTTTCTTGATCCATTATATCATTACCTCTCTTTGCCAAGCCGGAATAACCCAATAGTCTGCCTTTGCTTTTGTTTCTGGACATATTTCTTTATGATGAAATACAACCATTCCTAACTTTCTTAATTCATTTGTTCTTCCCGTAACACGGTTTATAGGCCAATGGAGATGTTGTGAGACCATATAATTACTGCAGGGCTTATTTATTTGTTTCATTGCCTGAAATACTTTCATCCTAGATTCTGGTAACTTCTCTAATATTGAAACGAATGCTTCCATTGAAGTTGCACGCATCTTTGTTTTTTTCTTTACCATGTTTTATCTAATTGAGTTTAAATGGACTTACTGGGAATCGAACCCAGGATTCCTCGTTGCAAACGAAATGTGATCCCACTTCACCATAAGCCCTAATCTTTTCTTAAAACGAGTAAAAATTACTCCTTTTCTGAAAGCTTCTCCCAAGCTTCATCAATATCTTTAGCTTTAATTATTCTTTTTTTTTTAATTCCTAATTCCTTACAAACGATTATACATTCATATAAATTATCTGTTAATTTTATTTCTTTTACCATCTTACCCTAAAAAGTGTTTAAGCTTTTATTCTTTTTCAGCTCCTCCGATTTTAATTTTCTGCATTTCTCTCTTATTTCATCTTGGCATCCAGGAGAAAACCATAACATTCCTAATTTAGGAACTGAAGCTGGACAAAGACACCATTGCATAAACCTTCCTACCCTTATTCTTCTTATTGCACCAAGGAATTCCAATTTATCATTAGCAATATAATATTCTTCATCGCTCATTTTATTAAAGGTTAATCTTGCCATCTTACATTAAAAAGAGTTTAAACCCTCGAAGATATGTTTAATTACATCAACAGTCCAACCATTTCCTATAACTCCTGCAGCTTGATTTCTTGTCAATCCTTTTGTATAATTTTCAGGTAATGTTTGACATCTTTCAAGCTCTAATTGAGTAAAATATCTTAACTCACCATTTTTGAATAAGAAATATTCATTAGGTGTTTTTGTTATTGTATGTAATTTCTCTGCCATTAGCCTTCCTCTTCTTGTCCTTGATGTTGGAAAACTTAAATCAACACCCTGGTTATCTTTCACTAGAATATATCCTTTTTTTGTTGCATTCCTTACTTTCAATAATAGTTCTTCATTTTCATAAACTAATGTTGTAAAACCAATCCGTATATATCTATTCAGCATTTTAGCTGGATTCTTTAACGGTCGACTATCACTCTCCAAAAGACTTCTAGCCTTATCTCTGTCTGTAAATCCATTTTCTAATATGCTCTGTAATAAAATCTTTTTATCTTCTGGTTGTTTTATATTTGGTATATTAGTCCAATAAAACCTATTTCTTAATTGTGAAGAAACTAACTTGCTATTTATATTATATGCTTTTGTACCTGGATAAATCTCTTTTAGTGTTTTAGTTATTAAATCAATCCACTCTTGTTTCATCCTTACATTTTCTAATAAAAAATACTTAGGTTTACATTCTTTCAACAACCTAACAAATTCAAAAAATAACTTACTCCTTGAATCATTAAAGTTTAGTTGTTTCCCTGCCCTACTAAATCCCTGGCATGGACTACCTCCAATAATTAGATCGATCTTTGGTAAATTTCTAGATTCTATATTACATATATTTCCTAGTTGAATAGTTTTAGGATAATTATTTTGTGTAACCTGTATTGCAATTGGTTCTATTTCACTTGCAAAGTATTTATCTACATCTATTCCTGCTCTCTCTAAGGCCACTTGCCCACAACTTATTCCATCAAATAAACTTAATACATTAATTCCCATTTTTATTCTATCTTTATTTAGAGTTTAAGGTTTCCTACTCCTCTCTTGATTTTCTTTAGCTAAAAGCCATCTATGATTTTTAGGTGCGAATGCTATATGTATTTGTTCTATATCAGTTAAATCAAATCTCCATAACTCAATTATATGATCTACATGATATTTGTGTCTGTCTTTTGGAATTGGACTTAGAACTTTGATTATGCCTTTCCAATCTATTTCATATTTTGGCATAAGATTGCTTATTTTTCCAGTTTTAATATAATTGTCTATCACCTTCCATAAAGCTCCACCCAGTTTCTTTCTCATTCTAAATCCCTCATCTTCTCTATACCTTCTATTTGCATATTGTAAAGTATATGCTGCTTTTTCTTCCTTATGATTGTTATAGTATTTCTTTGCAGTTCTCTTAAATCTTTCAGGAAATCTATCATAAATAGTATCATCATATTCCCAGAACTTATCTTTATGTTCCTTATAAAATTCCTTATTCTTTTGCTTTATCTCTTCCTTATTTTCATCCCTATACCCTTTTCCATAAATCTTGATTTCTTCATCATGTTCAATCTTCCAAGCTTTTGTAAGGCACTTACTACATAAACTACTCTTATTCATCTTACTACAAATAAGATTCTTACATTCTTTTGTTTTGCATGTTTTATCTTTCATCTTTATTCATTATCAAAAAACAATAAAGGGAAAATAAAAAGAATAAAAGTCCCTTATTGTTAATTTTTTTAATTTACTTCAATCTTGAAGCCCATATCTTTTAGATTCTTGAAATTATCAGGTAATGTTTGTTGATAGTTCTCTAAAACTTCTTCTGCAAAATCACTTTCTTCTTCTAAAGATACTCTATCTTTTACTGTTGTTTCAATTGCTTCTACCATGCTATCAAAAACTTCATCAGTGATATTATGTTTACCTTCTTTTGTTTCAAAACTTCCATCTAAAGATACTTTTATTGTTATTGTTTTTTCCATTGTGCCTCCTTACATTTATTTACCATCTTAATTCAATTAGAATTTAAATCCCCCTCTTTCATTGATGTTCTAACTACTCCACAACTAAAACATATTTGAGTTAAAGCATGGTGGTATGTGCTAAACACAACTTGTTGAACATGCTTAATATTTTGACATATCTTTATGTTATCTTCCACTATTTCTTGTTTTGTATGTTTTATTTCCATTGTTTCTTTATTTCAAAAGATAAACTCAAAAGAGTTTAAATGAATTTATCCCCCACTAATTTATCTATAATATCTTGGTCGTTAGCATATCTGCAAAGTCTTGATTTTCTTAATTCTTTAATAAATTCTTCTAAATCTATTTGATGAACAACCATATTATCATCATCTAATTCTCCATCGCCCATCTGATACATTAGTTTCTCACTTAAATTAAATTCTTCTTTTTTTAAAGTTACGACTGATTTAACATACCCATTCTCTTGTGTATCTTTACTTGTTATTTCCATTGTTTCTTTACCTTATAAGAGTAGTCCTCCAATTATTACTCCAAATCCAAAACCCCATGCAAATTTATATACTTCATGTTGATACCACCAAATATCAAATTTACTTGGTTCATTTGTAAATAGGTTTTTGTATTCTTTTATGGTTTGTTTTCTTGTTTTCATTTTTATTATTTACTCCCGGATAGTTTAAGGATAATTCCTAACAACTACTTCTCCCTTTGAATTTAATAATCTACATTGAAAATCACATGCTTCTCCCCATCCACATTTTCCTTTTCCAGCTCCTAGAAATTCTAATCCTGAATTTCTTGCTATCTTTTCACATATTTCATCTTGATTTTCAGTCATTCTCTTTGTGGATACAGTTGCTCCAATGATTATAACTAAAAACAAGATTATAACCATGATACCCATTATTATATTTTCTGTTTTCTTTGTCATTTTATTCTACTGCCTCCCTTTCTATTTGACTTGTAGCTTCATAAAAGTAAACATCAGATAAAGTTTTATCTGCCTTACACTTTCCACATTGATAATTTGCTCTACCTAATCTTATTGATTTGGTCATACAATGACATTTAGGACAAGGAGTTAATTCTGGATCATCCTCATCATTTCTATGATTCTTCAATCCATTAGTTCTTATTATTGTTTTCATTTTATATTGTTTTTATACAAAGAATTAATCTTCATCCTCCCTATCTCTACAATTCATCCCTAATCCAACCCATTCCCTATCTGATTCAACCTCACCATATTCTAAACACTTATTTGTTATTTTAAATCCATCACATAAATAATAATGTTCTGAAGACATAAATCCTGTAGATTCTCTTCCTAAATCAATACATTCACCAAATTCATCTAGAGTTTCTTTTAAACAAACAGTTTTATAACAAATATATTTATCAGTATCTATCCTCAACTGCTCTTTCATAGGAGTTACCATGAAAATAATTATTACAATTATTGGTACTAACATTAATATTTCTTCTGTATATCTCATTTTATTGGTTTAAATCTCTTCCTCCATTAAAAAATATGATCCAATAAAAACTAAAATTAAAATTAATACTAATCCACTAAGTCTCCAATAACTGTCAAAAATTATTAAAGGAATAACTACTAGGGCTAATGCTCCAATTACAATTCCCCACATAGTGATCCAGTTTTTTAATGCTTCTTTCATTTTATATTGTTTTTCACAAGACAATAAAAGCTGTAACTACGATAAGGGTAATAAACATTATTCCCCAATACAGATAATAGACTGCTTCTATTTTCCTCTCCCGTTTATTTTTTCCAATCATAAATGTCATTGTTTCTTTTCCCAAAAAGAATTTAAAATTCTTCTCCTGATTTATTCATTACACATATTTTATCTCCTTCATTAGATTGACAGTCATTGTTTATACACATTACAGCCCGTTTACAAGTCCAGTTTCCTTCTTGCCATTCTTCTTCTTGGTCCAATAGATATTTATCTGCTAAACATCCAAATAATAAAAATATAGCTAGTATAATTATTAAAGTTATTATTTTTGTTTTATCTTTCATTGTTTTATTTATTATTTAATCTTAACCATGCGTTCCTTACTTCCATTTCCTCATTATTCAAGTAATTTACCGAATCACAATAAGAGCATGGTGGATTTGTGCCAATTATTATAGTTCCAGTTTTAGTATTAAATAATCCAAAAATACCACCATTTCTCCATCTCTTTTTTCTATATCTTTTAAAACCTTCATAATGTATCTCCTCTTCTTTGAAAAAAATATAATAAATTCTTATATTTCTAAATAAAGGTAATCTCCATCCAAATTCTACCTTTGTTATTTCATTAATATCTATTTTTTTATTTACCATCTTTGTTCAAAAAGATTAACCCAAAAGAATTAATCTGCTTCCCCCTTCATTTTCTCAAAGCATTTCTTACAATCACTTTTACCACAATTCTCAGTTCCTATTACTAAATCATCATCATCAAATGTAGTGAAGGGCATAGACCATTTTCCACATAAACTTCTTCTTGATTTATCTTCAAATATATGAAACTTTCCTTTTTTATTTGGGTCTCCGAAATATAATTTTTCTTTATCTTCCATTATTTTTTACCCTCTTTAAAGTGAATAGCTTTTTGTGATGTGCATTCTCCACTATGTTTATATTTCTTACAATGTTCTACCATTTCCTTGTATTCTGAACATTCAAATTCACAATCACTACAAGTACAGTATGATGCAGTTTGCCATATATGTTTTACCATTTTATTTTAATTAGTGTTTAACTCCTTTTCTAAATCATCTAATGTTAATTTCTTTTTTTCACAATATTGTATTGCTCTTATTTTATATTCTCTTTCTTTTGCTTCTTTATCATATCTTATTTGATTCTTTTTTCTTATTTTCTCTAATCTTTCAGGGTTATGAACACCACAATAATGTTTTCCATCAACTTCTACTTTCGCATTATTTGAACAAGGATAACTATGCCATCCATCAGATACACTTGCTTCACAGGGTTTTAGATATTTTGCCATCTTTCATTTAAAAGATTAAATCTCCTCCCCTTTATCATCTTCTAATAAACATACATATTTTGCCTTTGTTCTTCCACAGGCATGACATTTAGTGCATCTTACTGAAGAGTATTCTGAATAATGTTCTTCATATTTTGGTGATTCAAAGGCACTATGATTGTGATTTCTATGTTTAACTACCCAGTTCTTTTTATCTTTTACTTCGCATTTACATCCAAAACTTACTGCCATCTTTTATTTAAAAGAGTTTAAAATCTCCCCTCAATTATTTTATATTTATATAAGTCTAACCATGCAATAAATAATAGTGTTCCAATTGAACAAGTTAAATTAAACCAAAATAAAAAGTCATTTTCAACAAAATTTGCAACAACTACAAAATTAATTGTAAAGAAAATTACCATTATGCAAAGTAAAAATCTAGCCATTCCAAACATCTCTCTTCTAAATTGTTCTCTATTCATCTTCTTCTAATCTCCCATTCACATATTTCATTTAATTCATCTTGAGGTATTTTGTTTTCCCCTTGCATACTAAATGTATAAGTCCATCCCGTTGGAAAATATCCATCACAGTATAATCTTTCACTTCCCCAATTATCATTAACAATCTTTCCAGTAGAATCTGGATTTAATATAATGCTGCCCAAGATTAAACATCCAGCTACTATCATTGCCATTAATATTGCTGCAACCAATACCCATTTATTATATGTTTCCTTTTCCATTTTTATTCACTTTATTAAAAGATTAATCTTCTTTCCAAATCTCCCATTTATTTTCCCACCAACTCACTGCTAAAAGATTTGGTTTTGCATTTTTTAAAACAGCAATTCTCTTCTTATCTTCATTAATAGTTTTATCATGAACATAGTATAATTCATCATGATCCCACATGAATAAAAAATATTTCATTTCTTTTATCTTTGAACCATCAAATACAATCTTTCCTTCCCTTACATTTCTTATTGCTTCTTTTAATTCCATTTTATTGTTTAGTTTATTTGAATAAATATTCTTCCTCCCAAGTTTTATCATAATGTCCTCTAATGAAATCAAGTTCTTTTTTTAATATAGCTACTTCTACCCTGTGTCTTCTCATAATTTCTTTTTTATTATTTAATTCAAATAATATTTGCTCTCTTCTTTGTCCTTTAGTTACCATTTTAATTCTAAAATTTAAAAGAGTTTAAGCACTTCCCCCTTGAGTACAAAAATCTTTATTTATTTTTCTTATAATAAAATGATGAGTATTATTATCTAAATTATCTAATCTAAATGGGATTGGTATTTCTCCAAAATCTCCTGAATATTCTAAAATCATTTCTTCATCAATATAAATTCTAAAACAATCTTCTGTTGGTTGTTTATCCATAGGCCAATATGGAGCAATTAAATAAGCTGCTATTATTACCAATACAATAACTATTCCCCAGAAAATCATTGGATTAAATTTTACCATCTTTTATTTCAAAGAGTAACTACAAAGAGTTAATCTCTCTCCCAATTAATTTACAATCTTCATAAATGTTTCCTATCACCTCTAACTCCGTTTCCGATTCGAAAAACTGCATATGTCTAAAATATCCATCATCTTCTAAATCCAACCTATAAAGAGAAAAAGCCCCATACTCTTCATTCCATTTAATTTCAAATTTACTTTCAACTCTTGTAACAATATCTCCTTCGTAAATCTCTTTTCCATTTTTATCTTTAAGTCCAGTGAATTGCATAATCTCTACCTTATCTTTAGTCCAAACAGTCCCATCTATTTCAAGAACATCTAATAATAAGATTCCCTTTAATTCAATCATTTGCTTCCCAGCCTTATCCCAAGCTCTAAATTTTATTGTTCTTTGTTCCATTTTATATTCTTCGTGTTCTAAGAATAACCCATAAGAGTTAATCTATGTCTCCTTGTTTAATTAAAATCTTATTTTTCTTCTCTTCTGTTAAAACCTCAAAGTTAGGATATAAATCACAATTCTCAAAAGCATATTTCTTTTTCCTAAGTTCTGACCAATCTCCACTATCTTGCCCATAATCTCTTATTCCTACGTAGGCTTCAGGATTCCTCTCCTTCAACCATTCAATTAATTCTTTAACTTTCATTCTATCAAGTCTCCTAAAATTTCTTTAATTTCTTTTCTATCATTATCCCTAAAAACATCTGCTGAAGCATAAGATCCTAAAAAAGTATTATAATCATGCCCAAGCCTTTTACAGATATTTACGATTGTAACCTTATGAGCATTCAACCAATTACCATGTGTCTTTCTAACATTGTGAAGTGAAAACATATAAAAATCTTCTATTCCTGCTTTGATTAATGCTTTCTTCATTGCAATATTTAATGCAGGAGCAGATAGCATTCCAATCTTTTCATCATCATTTTTATCTTTAGTATAATCTTTTAACCTTGATAAGAATTGACTTGATAATCTGAATGTTCTTGGTTCTGGAAACTTCTGTCCTTTCTTTGCTTTTATCTTTGTAACCTTTAATGTTAATGTCTCTCTTTCAAAATCAATATCTCTTTTCCTAATGTTATAACCTTCGTTATATCTACAACCAGTATTTATTAAAATATCAAACGATAACTTTTGTTTTGGTGATGCTAAGCATTCAAGGAAGTTATTCCATTCATTTGGATAAAAGAATCTTTTTCTATTTGTTCTTACAGAATATTTTTGTCCATTACTTTTAATTCCTACTTTAAGTTCCTGGTGTTCTGTATCTTTTAATTCAAGAGGTTCTTTGTCGTCCCCAGGAGAAGCAAGGTCTCGCTCGTACTTACCTGTCACTCCTCCTGATACGAGAGGACTATGATTGCCAGGTCTCCCCTTAATGGTTTGTACATCTTTCAATGTAGGCTCGGTCACGTTACCATCCTGACTATGATTTCCAAATTCTATGGCCTCTAAGTATTGTTGTTTTAATTCATGTCTTTTTACTTCAATTTGTAGGTTGTTCATTTTGATTTCTCCTCAATTTTATCTGAAATTGGAAATATTAATTGAAAACAAACAAACAACAATATTGCCCAACCAAGTTCTCTAAATATATTTCCCATGGCATATGGAATTAGCCAACCTAATGTTAATGTTAAAAGCATTCCAATAGCTCTAACTATTCTTGCCTTTCTCCATGTTTTAAATTTACTCTTTTCCATTTTTATTCTTTTGCCTCGAACAATTTATCTAATTCTTTCATTGCCTCGAAAGTTTCTTTTCCAATATATTCTGTATCAGGATTATCTTCTCTCCAACTTGGGATTATATTTATTATAAACTCTCCAGAGGCATATCTCCTTATAATGATTTTCTCTGAACTTCCTTTTAGACATTTCTTTATTATAGTTTTTGATTTCATTTTTATTCTTTCTTTTGAGAGAGTTTAATTACTTCTTTCTGAACTTTTCTCATTATTGATTCTACTTGTCCACAACAATCGTAAAAAGTATGGTGTGGAACTATGTATTCTGCTTCTGCTTTGGTTATCTTTATTGTTATTTCCATTATTTAAATTCCTTAAATCCTTCAATTAATTTAATTATCATCTTTCTTACATTAATATTATTATTTCTAATAAAATCATAATGCTTCTTTGAGATTCTACAACTAAGAAACTTAGTCTCTCCTTTAGTCTTTTGAATATCTTTTAGTTTCATTTTTATTCTTTTTCCTGGTTGAGTTTAGGTTTATTCCATGCAGTAGATTTACACCTTGCACAAGCATTAGGTAACTTCTCTGCAGTCCAAGTATGATCGCATCTTTCACAAGTACATTCATACATTTCTTTTGTTATTTTTTTGTAACTCATCTTTCTTAATAATATAATACTACGGTAGTATATAAACATATAGGTTATATATCACTACTATGGTAGTTAGGTTATTTACTCGGAGAGATTAGTTTCTCTCTCCCACCTTTAATTAGATTATCTTTTACTTTTAGCCATTGATGATTTTCTGGTGCAAATGCAATTCTTACTTGTTTCCAGTCTGTTAAATCGAATCTACATAAAGGAATTATGTGATCTACGTGATATGCTTCCCTATTTTTTGGAAAAGGTTTTAGTTGTTCTATAATCCCTTCCCAGTCAATACAATACTTTGCTTGAGGATTCATAATCCTTCCTGTATTTACATAACTTTTAAGAACATAGGTTAAAGAACGTCCTAACCTAACCCTCATTCTAAATTTCTCATTATTATGATATTTATTCATAGTATATTCTTTAGTTCTTTTTAGAACATTCTCTTTATTATCTTCATAATAATCTTTTGCTCTCCCCTTAGTAAGTTCTAAATGTTCTTTATACCATTTCTTTTTTCTTGCTATTTCCTTATCTTTATTCTTCTCATTCCAGATTCTATCACGAATCCTTTTTTTATCTAAATTTTTAAGATAATGATATTTTATGCTATGAGGTGTTGAACAAAATTTAGTTCTCTGTCCAGTAAGTTCCTTTCCACAATGTAAACAAGTTTTATTCTTTTCCATTTTTCTTAAATTCTTTGCCGTTGTTTAATTTAAGTCTAGTTAGTGAATTTAACTTATCTAAGGCTACCTTAATTACTTTAGAATCTTTTGTTATTATGCTCTGAACTCGATATAAATAAGAATACATCCCATTAATATCCTCTGCATTTAATCTATCATGACAAGATTCACATATTGGAATAATTATATTCTTCACTGGATTCAAATATTTTGGTAATATATGGTGGCTTGTTATCTTCTTATCTCTCTTTCCACATATCCAACACCCATCATCTTCATGAATACTTATTATCATTTTTATTCTTTTTTCTCTTTGAATTTATTAAAATCTTTAAATACATTCTTCCCAACTTCTAACTTATGTTCTATTTGCATATGCTCAAAAACATGAAGTAAAGATTCACCCTTATACTTACATTTCCCAAAACAACATTTAAATTTCATTTTTATTCTTTTCTCCTTTTGATTAAATCTCTTCCACCCTTTGCTAAATTCTTCTTAACTTTTAGCCATTGATGATTTTCTGGAGCAAAAGCAATGTGCATTTGTTCCCAATCAGTTAAATCAAATTTACATAAAGGTACAATATGATCTACATGATATAATTTTCTATTCTTAGGGAACGGTTTTAATTGTTCTATTATTCCTTCCCAATCAATACAATATTTAGCCATAGGATTCATAATCTTTCCCGTTTTAATATATTGTCTTATCACATGATTTAATGAAGTACCTAATTTAACTCTCATTCTAAACTTTTCATCATTATGGTATCTCTCCATAGTTTTAATACGGCATCTATCAATTACTTTTTCCTTATTTTCTTCATAATATTCTCTTGACATTTTCAACATCTTAGGTTGATTTTTTACATATCTAATCTTATTGTACTTTGACCTTTTTTTCTTAATTTTAGGATTACTCTCATAATGCCTTTCACTATGATTTTTACAGCAGTATCTTTTCTTGCCTTTTATTTCTTTACCACACCATAAACATTTATTCTTTTCCATTTTACTTAACATCTTTTACCTCTTGGAGTTTACATTCACTTGGTTTATCAGGTCTATCACTACAAAACTCACAGTCTTTGAATTGACAAGGTTTTTCTAACCAAATATCTTTTTCATCATCATAATATGAATCCCATTGTTCATTGTATTTTTTCATTTGTTATCTTTATCTCCTTTGATTTTACTTTCATATAATCTCCATGCTATGAAATTTCCTATTATGAAAAAAAGGATTATAACTATCCAATACATTATTAACCCTTCTTCTCCTTCCCAAGGCCACCCATGAGCCCACCAAGCTATCAAGATTGCTCCAATATTAAAAACTATTATTCTCAGTCTTTCTTTAATCTTCTTTTTCCTACTAGAGATGTATTCAAAAACTAAAAATGCAATACCTAGTAAAACTAAAGTTAATAAAATCCATCCAATTGCTTTTAGTATTATTATCCATTCACTCATTTTTATTCTTTATCCTTAATCATTTAATTCCACTCTCCTTATCTACGCACCTATAAATCATCCACATAATAATATTAAATATAAATACTATTGATCCAAACCATGTAGGAGTATCTACTAATAATCTTATTAATATTATTCCTGCAAAAATTAAGAATAAGTGTCTTATTCTAATTTTTATATATCCAGTGTATTTTTCTTTTACCATTTATTCTTTTCTTGAGTTGAGTTTATTTTGTGGGCCCTCTTCAAAGCTTTGATTTAATGCTCCTACACATACCCAGGCAAACATTGCGAAAAAACCTAATATAAAGGTTAAGATTCCAAGTTCACTTAGATAATTCTGTAATGATACTCCTAAGATTATGTATACAAATAATATAATTAATCTCCATGGAAGATTTACTTTAGTCTTTTTTTGTTTATTCTTTTCCATTTTGCTTGTTATCTTTCCTTGAAGGGAGTTTAATTATAATTGATGCCCAATTTATTGTACAAGACTTTGCAAATATTAGAGTAAATCCAATTAGATACATTATCTTAACAGTAAAACTTAAATAAGGAAAATATTCAACCATTTTCATAGTAATAGTTAATCCCATAAATGCAATTGTTAAAGCTACAGATAAATCTATTAAAATTGTTAATAACATTTTTATAGCGTAACTTTTATTCTTTTCCATTATTCTTTCACCTGAGAGAATTTACAATAACAATCAAAGCACTTAGACTTATCTCCAAATACTCCAACTGATTCACTCCAATCAATCCAAGCACTTATGGATAATTCATTATCATCTAAGATAATTACTCCATCTGTTTCGTGTCCACATTTATATTTTGTCATTTTTATTCTTTTTTTGAAATCATTTTACTTCAATTTCAAAATGATTTAATTTATTATTTTTAGATCCGATTGCTACAACATTGCATTTGTTAAAATGAAAGTCTCTTTTCTCGAATACTTCAGATAATTCTTTCCAATTCTTTACGATTATTGTTTCTTTTATTGCCATTTACTCTTATTGATTAAACATATTATTTAATCTCTTTTTTATTTCACCTATTGGCCTTACCCTTTTTGGTTTCTTTAAATTATTTTCAATTACTTGTGATAATCCTTGCATAGTTTCTTCATCCATTCCACCAATTCCTAATTGTGTATATTCTAAGTTTATTCTTTTATATTCACTACAATGACTATAATCATTAAGACATATCCCTGTTTTTTTATCTTGTTCACAAGTATCCCATTGATCACATCTATCCATTTTTTGTTTCCTTTAATTTTATTACAGTTGATCTCCCCTTTATTAATTCTATTATTTCAAACCTATTTAAAAAGTTTAATGCGTTCTTCATTGTTTTTGAATTTAAAACACATGTCTTTGTTAGATCTCCTAATTTTATTTCTTTTTCTTCATATAATAAACTTAATATTCTTCCTAGATCTTTTGTTGTTGCTAATTTTGTTTCTTTATCATTATACGGCGCTTTAATTTCTTTAATCTTTTTTTCTGACGTTGCATCTTTTTCTACATCTAATCTAAATTGTTTTTTGAAATCTCTTGATTTTCCTAGTTTGTTTTGTTCTTTTTCTAATCTTAATTCTAATTTTTCTATATCTTTTTCTAACCTTTTTATTTCCCTATCTTTTTGTTTAAAAATTATCTTTTGTGAATATTCTGTTTGATTTATTTCTTTCCAAGCCTCTCTTTCTGACATTCCATTTGCAATCTTTTCGTTAAATAGATAATCACGTTCTTCTTTTTTCATATTATTCTTAATACTCCCTACTATTTAAATGCTTGTTTTCATTTCTTAGTTACAACTTATTAATAGATTCCCACCCATTCATAAAACTTCTTTGAGTCTCTTTCAAGATCCCATTCACATTCTAAAATTAAAATACTATCTCTACTCTCTTGCTTTATTAAATTCATTTCTTCCATTTCCTTTATCACTAATACCCTTGCGGTTTTTGGTACTTGACTATGTTTTCCTAATTTACAATAGAATTCTTTTTTTGATAGAACATGGTTTATCCCGAACTTCTTTTTTAATTGGTTATGTAGTGCAAGATATAATATTTTTATTGGCAATGGTTTAATTGTCATTATGGATAAAATAATTGTGGTTGGATATTTATCTGTGGAATTATTGTTTGATTTATACAATCATTTGCAGTCTGAATTAATCCAGTATATTCTACAATTGCTCCAACTAAAATTAAAACAAATACAATTACTAAAACTAATTTTAACCAACTTCCCCCAGCTAAGATATTTTTCCAAACTATCTTTCCATCTATCTTTATTGGATTTACTGTATGCCAACCTAAGAAATCATTTCTTAAAAATATTCTTTCACCACCTATGTTTACTTCACTTATCTTTTTTTCCATTTTGTTTATTCTCTGCTTGCAAAAAATGCTGCAGCCACCAATTCAACTAATAATAGAACTATTAATTGCCAAAAGGGCATAGCCATTTCTAATGATCGTTTACTATATATCCATCCCATGACTGTTGCTATTACTGCTCCTCCACCCAATAACCAAAATCCAGGGCTTTCAAATATCTCCATATCTAATTGTGCTTTATTATTCATTTTTGTTTCCTCCTTTTTCTTTTTTCTTTATTATAATCTTTGTGTCTATAAAAATCTCTCCAATATTTATTTAATCTTTCCATTTCTTTTTTTAATAATCTAATCTCTGTCAATTTATCCCGATAAAGTAATATTAGTTGCTCTTCATTCTTTTTTCTTAATTCATGTAGTTTCATTATAATTCTTCCATTAATTCTTTAATTCTTTTTAATTTTATTGCAATTTTTTTTCCTTTATCTGTTAGAGTAACATATTTTCTTTGTTCGTGTTTTGCGCATTCTTTCTTTTCAACCAGTCCTAATTCTATTAATTTAAAAATGATATTTGAAGTATAGCTCTGTGTTATTCTCATGTTTCTAGATATTTTTAATGCATATGATGTTTTATTCAACATATAAATTAATACTTCTCCTGATTTTCTTATTTCCATCATGTTCATTTTTTCTTTTCCTTTTTAATAGTTTCATTAATTTGTTTCTCAATGTTCTTGAAGAATAATTTTTGTTGATAGAATCCAATGCACTTGATTATAGTTACCCAGGTATTCCCTGCGAAGATTAGAATTAATCCATAAGCAAACCAACTAACAAGTAGTTTTTCTCTAAAGATTATTAATGCTATAATACAAACTATGAATCCAACTAAGGTTACTAGGGTCCCACTAAATTCATTAGATACTTTCTGCTGTGGCGTGAGGTTTTTTATGCCTTCACCCCATCTATGAAAATACTGCTTCCACGTAAGTTCTTTTCCTTCTTTATCTTTTGGCATCTTAATTTTGTTATAGTTTAATCAAAAAATAAAATAAAAAATAATAATAAAAAGTTTATTTCTTGTCTTTAGTTTCTTTCTTCTTAGTAGGTTCTGTAACTCTTTCTTTAATCTCTTCTTCAATTACATTGTCTAAATCTTTATCTCCTAAGTTTTGTTTCTTTTTCCACTTCTTGAATGATTCAAACTCTTCTAC
>SDBT01001424.1_pt1 | contig 41998 bp, 39 predicted proteins | sample 2277101 | NCBI WGS metagenome assembly SDBT01 (sample SAMN10404973, study PRJNA504765) | marine sediment metagenome | isolation source: marine sediment core GS10_PC15, 103 cmbsf | place: Arctic Ocean: Southern Knipovich Ridge | collected 2010 | reverse complement strand
TAATAGAGAGTCCTGAACAACTCTTCAAAAAGAGTCCTGTCTCAATGTTAGGACAAAAAATTACCTTATTATTGGGTTGAAAGACTTTTCGGAAGCCTAGGAGGAGGAGCGAATCATCTGAATCTCCTTTCTAACAGGGTAATTTTCTTTCTCTAAACGGAGGCTCCGCTAGCAAGTAACGTTGGTGGCATCTTCACGGAAGGAAAATACTGCATTTTAATGAACTTTTTGAGGTTTAACACCATGAAAACCATTAGGTTATGAAAATTCGCCTTTTTTAATCCATGATAAGGGGTTACAGCAAGAGAATGGCTGCCTTTGCCCGTACCATACCGTCCTTCTAACCCCCAGCGGATTTTACGAAATATTTCGTACTGGTCTGTACGGAGAAATTGACTATCCTGTTCGAGTAAAAGGATATGCTGTGAGAATTGAACTGTTCGACCCGTTTTACTAGTGGTACACTTGGTTTTGAGAGTGCAACTATAACACAACTGCTTAGGGAAGTAAAACAGGAATGTTTCAGTCTTGCTGATTGGTGTCACCTTTGCCGTAGCCTGGTTCGCAGGACAAGTCACAGTGAGAGTCTCGAAATCGAGATGAAAATCACGAACAGAGAACAGCTCAGGATGACGAGAATTGACTGGCCGTTCCAGCTCGATTCCTGGTTGGATACCCAGCTCATGCAACGCTTTACGATTCTTTACGGAATTAAAACCTAAATCTAAACACACAGTCTCGGGTACTTCATCCGTGTTCTCAATGACCTTTTCAACGAGCGGCACCGCTTGGGTCATATCACTCGCATTACCAGGAAGGGTCTCCATACCGGGATGAAAACCATCCATCGTCATCGAGGTGGAAACTTTATAGCCTGTAAAACGTTTCTTCTTACTTTTATAGCCCGAGCGAGCTTCTGAATCGACAATACTGATAATTTTGCGTTGACCCTTTTTTTGAGTGACTCCTGCTTCGCTAACGGTCACGTTTTCATCTAATATTTGACTTAACGTGGTCCTTCGCTTGCTGTAAGCCTGCCATTCAGCTGAAGAGACTACTCGTTTAGGCACCGATTCGCTGATGACTAACGATACCTCTTGCTGTACTTCCAGGATCTTGTGAACCAAGATGCTCAAGCGCTCTTTGCGAGACAATTCTTCTTTCCGAATTTGCTCTTGATATGTCACAAACCAGGACTTCATAGCGAAACCAAGTCTGTTTACCCGTTTCTGCTTAAAAATCTTGGGAAATCGCTCGCCAAGGACTTGTATCTCTTTCGTCCACTTCTCAAAGCAGGTGAGAATGAGACCCCGAGCCGAAGGCTTTTGAATCCGAGCCTGTTGATGGGTAATATCTCCCACAATCCCCTCTTTTACGCTTGCAAAGCCGAACTGTTGAATTTGCTTGAAAATGTTCTGATAGATCTGATCGACCTTCTTATCCCCCCATTTTGTGCGATAAAGGCTTAAAGTGCTTTCATCAGGAACGGGTTCGGGGATGGGGACTTCTAAGAAGAATCGATAGGTTAAATCCGTTTTAGCCCTTTCTTCAACTTTGGCGTCGGAAGCCATATGATATCTCTGGAGAAAAAGCATCTTAAAGATGACTAATGGATCGCAAGCTGGCCTACCTGTGTGAGAATAAACAATAGTTTTTCCCTCGGCATCTGTCATTAGCTCCTCTCGTATACTCTTCCAATCAATAGTGATTAACAATAAACGGAAGAAATGGTTTTGAGGAATCACTATGTCGTAAAGAGCTTTCCCATAAAAGGTATTTTTAGGTTTAGGTTTTGGTTCCATTTTCATTCAAGCAATTTAGGAGCTTGTCTCCTTTTTAAACTTTTCTGTCAGCTTTTTCGCCAATTTTATTCTTATATGTGACCCTATAAAACTTTTTGCGCTGTGTTAATCAAATAAAAAATTCTTTATATGGCAAAAGAGACGAGTTTTTCAGGACTCTCTAATAAGCAAAAATATTCCATATTTTTCGATGATAGCGGAGTAATGAGTGATAGCACTCGAAGAGGGTTGACAACTGCTGACTTTTAAATGGTCAATCATAGGCATTTGTAAACAATCAGGACAAAGAGAAGAGGGGGTAAACTGGGGATAAGATAACAGGAAAAGCTGATCTAAATTCTTTAGTTGATTTGTTAAAAATGAATGAAGGAAAAGTATCAGGCATCTATATAGAAAATCTCATTACTACGTTCCATCCTCATCTAATTATTCTATTCATTTAACAGTAGAATCCTTTTCAGCTCTGTATCACATTGAATCATCATAAAAGAGATAATAGAAGAAAGAGAAGAACTCAAGAGAATGAAGAAGATAGGGATGGTGGGATTCGAACCCACGATCTCCTGATGTTTTGCTCGGAATGGCTTAAGCATTCATACAAGTCCCAAATCAGGAATCATAAAACCATTCTAGACCAAATTAGAGCCTCTAAATGATTTGCTAGACTACATCCCTTTATCGGTATTGATTTTTTCTTACATCTGAAGATTTTCCTCTTGGAATTATAACTCTTTTTCGTAAGATTGATTGGTAATTGGAATGAAGGATAATTCTTAAATATTAATTCTATTTATATAGACCTATCATTTTTCAACGAATCTATCCAAAAGAAGTAAAAATGATTTTTTGCATGTTTATCAGAGTTTTTTCTTTCCATAAGCATTACAAATCTGCTAGATTTTTACTAGTTCCCCTTGGGACTCTTGAAACTTCAATATGAAGATTGAAAGAAATAAAGAGGAATTCGTAGAATAATATTGATAATGAAAATAACGGAATTGTTTATATCTTCAGTTAATCTAACTAATTTTAATTACAGTACGGTGAGTAAATGAGTATTGAAACACCAGTAGCAATCTACTTACAAGATAAACATGATATATCACAATCAATAGAATTTGCCAAATATGCAGAAGTGAAAGGTTTTGAAGCGGTATGGCAAGCTGAATCGAGATTGGCTCGAGTAGCCACAATCCCTCTTGCCGCTATGGCTGCAGTTACAAGAAGTATCAAACTTGGTACAGGTGTGGTAAACAATCTTACTAGGAACGTTGCACTCATGGCAGCTACTTTTTCTACAATGGATCAGATGGCTCCAGGGAGATTTATAGCAGGAATTGGCGCATGGTGGGAACCCCTCGCAAGTAAGGTAGGTACTCCAAGAAAAAAGCCGTTGAAATTGATGCGCGAATATGTCACCGTGATGAAAAAGCTTCTTAATATGGAAACGGTTACTTTTGATGGAGAGTTTGTCCATGTTGATGGAATCAGGTTAGATATTGTGCATGGAGATCCTGAGAAATCTAGAGACGTACCTATACTAATAGGCGCTACTGGTATGAAGATGATGGAACTAACTGGGGAGCTTTGTGCTCTTAAGTTATGTGATGGGGTTGTTTTAAATTATATGGTAACGCCAGAATATAATCATACTGCGCTTAAACATCTGGAAATAGGGGCAAAGCGAGGAGGAGGATCGTTAGAAGATATTGATAGACCTCAATTAATTGTATGTTCAATGGACACTGATAGAGAAAAAGCTTTAGATGCCGCTCGCGAATTATTAACACAATATATGGGTCAACAACCCCACCTTATGAAGGCAAGTCGAATGCCACAAGATATTCTTGATAAAATTCAGGAGGAACTAACATGGCCAGCAACAAAAGAACAAATCAGAAAAGCAATGCGTCATATTCCTGATGACATCGTACAAAAAATAACTGCTAGTGGAACCCCAAATGAATGCGTAGAACGAATACAACAATGGGTTGAGAGTGGATGTACCTGTCCTGTCTTATATCAATTAAGTGATGATGTTAAGCTGATGATTGACACTTTCGCAAAAATCTGATATCCCAAGAATCCCTCCATCTCTTTTACTTTTCTGAGTTTATAACTGCTCTATTTCTTCATCAAATTAAAAATTTCCATAATTTCAGGCTCTTGGGCATTTGTTTTGAGACTAGTCCCTGAAAAATGAGTTCTATAACATTCGAATCCTATTTCTGTAAGTTTCTCGATTACTTTTGAGATTGAAGGAACAGTTGTACCTATCTTTTGGGCTATACTAGGCATTTCATATGACCATGGAATACTAATATTTGCTTCTTCCAACATTAACGGTATAAGTTTGGAGAGCTTCTTTCTCGCGCCTAAGTTTGATAGATGGTCATCTTTTAACATTTTTAACAAGTATGCCTTATCCTGAATGGGCCCTAGAAATACAGGTCCTATTTTAGAGGTAGTAGCTGCATGACAATTAGGACAAGAGGTATGTTTTTTTTCAATTGAGCTTGAGTATCTAGTTTGGCAATTCCTGCAGAAAATAATAAATCCAGTTTGATCAATAACTCGATCTACTCCTCTGTATCGGATGAAAAAGATACGAATGAAGTGTCTATAATAAAATGAAAGAATAGGGATAAGAGATTGATTTAAAGTTAACCCTACGTGCTGGATTCCAGCTATGAGAGCTCTAGTAGCTATTTCATGAATATTTCCTATCCTTTTATCAAAATGGCTAAGACTATATTTTGCATATAATGCTCTTGGATACAATCCAACTAGACTAGCTAAGTCTGTTGCTGTAAATGCTAGAAGTCCTTGGGTCGTCACTAACTGAATACTGTTTTGTACAAATGGGATAGGTGTTCCAAATGGATCTATATCAACAAAATCAAATACTAAATCTCTTAAATTAAGCTGTTGTAGAAATAGATTCCCTTCCATGTTAGAAAGATGAATTTTATCAGAAACTTCTTTTGAAAGACGACTATGATTTTGTTTGGCAACGTCTATTGCATTCAAGTTTAAATCGTTGCAATAAATGTGTGCTGAGGGAGTTTCGATAGCATATCTACAACTACGAATACCAGATCCACATAAAGGTTCACATATTTTTAATTCTGATTTGTCATTCGTTTGAGCATACGCGCGGATCGCTAATACAGAAAAATCTCTATTAATTTCTTGATGAGTGTTGAAGAATACAGTATCTGATCGCCTTGGTATGTTATCATCCAATTTTGGAGGAGATATAAGAAACTTTCCAAGGCCTTCCTTGATTTCGACAAGTTTCATGGATTCCTCAGCCATATTATTAATCCTCTAATATAAGAAATTTTTTGTTAAACAGAGGTAGTTCTTTATTTTTTCTTTCTTTCGCAATGACATACGTTTCAGAACTTCTTTTTCTAGAAGTTTCTGGTTTATGAATTTTTACTTGGTTATAAATCTCTCTGATTTTCTGAAGCAATTCTAGATAAAATTCTCCTTGGAAAACTTTGGTCACAAATTTCTCAGCAAGAAAAAAATTAGAAATCCCCAAAGCAACTTCTGATAACCAGATTTGACGTGCTTGATCCGTGATCCAATTTCCTGAAATATTAGGAGAGCAATCAGCTAGAACTATAACTTCTTTGTCAAGAGAACCATGTTTCTTCATGCTTTCTTGAAGAAGAATGATAGTTGATATTTTTGTGATGTCCCCTTTAATGATTTCTTTAATATCGGGTATTGATTTTATTCGTGCAATATCTACTAAGAAAACATGCCCTTTCTTATTCGTTTTATCGCGAGCGATTTGTGAAAATCCCCCTGGTGCTCCACACAAATCAATAATTGTCTGATTCTTTTGGAATAAATGGAATTTGTTATCAATCTGAAGTAGCTTATATGCAGCACGACTCCTAAATCCCTCTTTTTTAGCTTTTTTTGCGTAAAAATCACGCCTCTTTCGCAGCTACAACACCTTTCATTTTAAAGAGCATCCTGGTGTAAAATTACTGGATTAACTTTGAGTGAGTCTGAAATGGGGCAATAATTTGATTTGGATATTTATTTATAATATAAACGAATATGGATTGGCTCTATTTTCTTCTTTTTGGTCTAAAGTCCTTTTGTTTTAGTTTTTTGTCCGATTTTTTAGGTGACGTACTTTTTGCAGCTCTACGCTTTTTTACATCCTCAATAAGCTGCTTTTTTTGTTTTATTATAGCAGTACGAATTCTAGGGATTTCTACACTCATATCACGTAATGTTTGTAATTTTGGGGTCTTTTTTTCAACGAGAATACGGCCTCGTGCCTCCCACCATTGCCGTGGATATGCTGAATATTCTTGAATCGCATAATCATATTCTAGTTTTTGTGCGGCGAGTTTTAACTCTAATAGAGTTGGATTCTCAAGTGCTTCATTCAGAGGTATTCGTCTGCCTTGTTTTCGAGTAAGATTTTTATCAAAATATTCTGGAAAAATAATGTAATGAGTATTCTCTCTTCTCAATGTATAATTCTTCTCCAATATCAAGTGGAAGCTCTTTGTAATCTTGAATAAATGTCGCTTTTCCGAATAATAAAACTATTTCTTTTTCAACCCACTAATTTGTTGCTACCTTTTTTGCTACTTTTCTATTTTACTGTAAAAATAGAAGAAGGAGAATAAAGTTTCCAAGGATTAAAGGGGAGTGACATTATCTATGCTAATTGAGTTTTTTTTCTATTATCTTCTTACAATCTTTAAATAGAACCTCTGATTCTGTCAATTTAAATTTCATTAAGGTTTTAATTCCTTAATATTAAGCTATCCTGTAGAATACTTCATCTACTATATTTAGGAGAGATTTAGATGAGTGAGAAAGCCCAAGATGAACCAAATCGTATGAGAAGTCCAATAACCGTCATTTTAGGACATGTTGATTCAGGTAAAACAAGCCTTCTAGATAAAGTAAGGGGAACAGCCGTACAGGCAAGAGAATCTGGTGGCATCACTCAACATATTGGCGCAAGTTTTTTCCCAATTGAGACGGTACAGCAATTGTGCGGAAATTTGCTTGATGCTAGTAAGAAGAAGCTTCAAATTCCTGGTATTCTTATAATAGATACTCCTGGGCATGCAGCTTTCGATAATTTGAGATCTCGGGGTAGTTCAGCGGCAAATTTCGCTATTCTAGTAATTGATGTAAGACGAGGGATCCAACCACAGACTGTTGAATCTTTAAGGATAATGGTTAAACAAAAAGTACCTTTTTTAATCGCAGCAAATAAAATTGATCGTTTACCTGGATGGAAAAGTAATCCTGAACTTTCTCTAACGAAATCTCTCAAGAAACAACCAAGAGCTTCAATTGATGCACTAGAAACCGTTATTTATGATATTATGGCTGAGCTAAGCCATTTTAATCTTGAACCAGATAGATTCGATAGAGTAAAAAATTTTGCTAAAAAAATAGCTATTATACCGACTTCAGCAGTTACAGGAGAGGGAATTCCTGAATTGTTTTTAGTACTAGCTAGTATCACAGAGCAATATTTAAAGACACAGCTTGAATTGCATTTAGATAAAGGAAAGGGGGTAGTATTAGAGGTAAAAAAAGAACTAGGATTAGGCACAACACTTGACGTGATCCTTTTTGATGGAATAATCAAACAAAATTCTCAAATAGTAATTGCGGGGAAAAATGGAGCTATCTCTTCCTATGTACGAGCCATACTAATACCTAAAGATTTGGATGAAATCCGAGATCCTCGAAATAAATTCAGTAATGTAGAGGAGGCTGTAGCGGCAATCGGAGTCAAGCTTGTTGCACCTAATATTGAAGACGCTATAGCAGGATCTACACTTTATGTTGTGGAGGAAGAAGATAAAAATGATGCCATAGCAAAGATAGCAGATGAATTAGAAAATATTCTTATTGAAACTGATGATGCAGGTGTTATAGTAAAAGCAGACGCTCTGGGATCATTAGAGGCATTAGTAAATTACCTTAAAGATTCCAATATACAAATTCGGTTTGCATCAGTGGGTAATATCACAAAAAAAGATATTTATCAAGCTTTGTTGTCAAAAGAAGAGAATGAAACCTATGGGATAATACTTGGCTTCCGTACATCTATATTGGCTGATGCGCAGGACGAAGCAGAGAAAAATCTAATACCAATAATCAAGAGTGACATAATTTATGAGTTAGCAGAACAATATGAGATGCATCAATATGAAGTTCAACAGAAACTCGAACAGGAAGCACTCAAAGATCTCGTACGACCATCTAAAATAAAGGTACTTCCTTTTGTTTTCAGACAAAGTAAACCGTGTATTGTGGGAGTGGAAGTGCTATCAGGATTATTAATTCCCAAAATTTGGCTTCTTGATCGGGAAAACAAACGAATAGGACAATTATTACAAATTCAAGACAGTGGAAAAAATATTTCTGAGGCTAAGGTTGGTACACAAGTCGCTGCTGCAATTAAAGGTCCTACTGCAGGAAGACAAATTAAGGAAGACGATGAACTATATGTAGATGTTCCTGAACCTCATGCTAGAAGAATTATTGAACAAAAAGCCCTCTCAGGAACTGAAATGGATGCCTTAAATGAATTAATTGAGATAAAACGAAGAGTTGTCAATAAATATTGGGCTATTTAATTTAAGAGTTCAAGGTTTTTTTCTTCAAATTGAACGATTAATCCTCTTATTATAGATATAAATCTTTTTATTCGAAACGTTTTTTGAAAAAAAGCTAAATATGCAACTAAATTAACAAATAAAGCATAATTTTATTATATGTTATAATTATTGAATTTTTTAGGCAAAAGATCCAAAAAATGAGCTTAAACTGAATTATGATAAACATTAAGAATCGTAAACTTAAGCACATCTAATGACACGTTTAAACCAATGAGGAATTGGTCACTAGTCACCAAGATTATTCATGTCAGTGATCTTGGTAGAAAAATATGAGATGAGTAAATGGTTAGATTTCAACTTAACTTAGCTGATGCCAAACAGAGCTACAAAAAGGAGATTGATGATGACGCAATGACACGTCAGCTCATAGGAAAATCACTTGGGGATGAATTAGATGGAATTTTTATTGGTTTTGACGGCTATACTTTTAAAATTACTGGTGGTTCCGATCATTCTGGCTTTCCCATGGTTCCTGGTATCGAAGGTGCCGCACCAAAACGAATATTGATCGGCCATAGAGGCGTTGGTTACAAGCCTACAAGAAAGGGAAAAAGAAGGCGAAAAAGGGTAAGAGGTGGGCTAATTAGCGAAGATATTTATCAAATTAATTTGAAGATACTTGAACGGAGTAAAGACGCAAAAACCATTGAAGAGTTGTTATAACTCAGACTCGAGGATTAATATGCCCGCAAAGAAGAGAAGGTCTACAGCTAAAAAGAAAAAACCTTCCTCAAAGAAAAAAGCACCTAAAAAGGAAATAGCAAATCAGGCTGAAATAAGTATCGGTATGATTGGACATGTAGATCATGGTAAATCGACATTAACGGAAGCTTTGACTGGAAAATTCCCAGATACACACAGTGAAGAAATCCGACGTGGAATATCCATTCGTCTAGGGTACGCCGAAACAGAATTTCGTGAATGTCCTGATTGTACAAGCCCTGAGAAATACACAACCCAAGAAAAATGTCCAAAATGCGGAAAAGAGACAGTTCTTCTTCGTAGAGTTGCTTTTGTTGATGCTCCTGGACATGAAGTATTAATGGCAACAATGTTGTCTGGAGCAAGTATAATGGATGGAGCTATCTTAGTTGTTGCTGCAAATGAAAGAGTTCCTATGCCACAGACGAGGGAACACTTAGCAGCAATGGATATAATAGGAATGGAAAATGTAATAATCTGTCAGAATAAGATAGAATTAGTTACAGAGAAAGCAGCGTTAAAAAGTTATAAAGATCTTAAAAGTTTTATATCAACTACTTCTGCGAAAGATTCTCCGATCATCCCCATAAGTGCTGTTCATCGTGCAAATGTTGACTTATTAATCGAAAGTATAGAGAAAAACTTACCTACACCAAATAGGGATGACAGTCTAGCTCCTCAAATGTTAATTGCTAGATCATTTGATATAAACAAACCAGGACATTCTCCAGGTAAATTGCAGGGTGGAGTTGTAGGTGGGAGTATAATTCAAGGGAAGTTCTCTGTTGGAGATGAGATTGAAATTCGACCAGGAACGAGAAAAGGTAATAAATGGAAACCAATTCGCACGAAAATTACTAGTTTGCGAAGTGGATTTGGCAAGTTAGAAACTGCCGTACCTGGTGGATTAATCGGAATTGGGACACCTTTTGACCCAGCTTTAACAAAAAGTGATTCATTGGTCGGACAGATAGTAGGACATCCTGAAAAACTACCACCGAGTTGGGATAGCTTAAAATTTGATCACCATCTCATGGAACGGGTAGTTGGAAGTGAGATTCAATCAAAGGTTAATATTATTGAGATGAATGAGAATCTAATGCTTAGTGTAGGGACCGCAAAAACTGTGGGAATAGTCTCTAAAGCGGATGCTAAAGGTGTTCAGGTAGATCTTCGCCTCCCTGTATGTGCTGATTTAGGAACTCGAATTGCAATAAGTAGACAGCTTGATAGACGATGGCGATTAATCGGTTGGGGATTAGTAAAGGGGGGAAAAGAACAACGGCAAAAAAATTAATTCCTGGTGAATTGGATAGTTCCAAAGTTTTAATATTTTTGGACACAAATTTTATCATGGCTATCGCTCAAATGCAAGGAATTAACTTTTCACATGAATTTGATCGTGTAATTCCTGGAAAAAGGCAGCTGATAGTTTTAACACCAATTCTTGTAGAGCTACAGAAGTTGCATAGAGAAGGGAGTCCGAAAGTCAAAAAGGAATCTCGATTAGCAATTGAATATGTTCAAAAATATTGTAGCAAAGAAGAATCAGAGTATACTCATAAAAATATCGACTTTATTTTATTAGACAATGGAGAGAAAAGAAAAGGAATAATTGCTACTAATGACCGAAAGCTTAAACGATTAGCCCAAAAAAAGGGAATAAGAACCTTGTATATCAGAAATAAAAGTTTTCTTGAGCTAAAGTAAAAACAACCAATTGTCTACAGAATTAATTTACACTATTTATCAAAAATATGAACACTAGATTTTTTAGATATATTAAAATTGCCCTCAATTGTAATAATGATGGAAACATAAGCCGCTGTGGCTTAGTTGGTAGAGCGACAGACTTGTAAGGCTATTCTTCATCAGTAAGAAAGCCAAAGAGATCTGTTGGCCGAGGGTTCAAGATTCATATTACCCCTGTAAGTGAATGAAAATCCCTCCAGCGGCTGTTATTGCCAAAAATGTACTATTAATTCCTTTCAAAAACAAATGTTGTGTGATAAATAATGAAATCATCAGAGTTAACTATCGCTTGGAAATATCTCGAAAAAGGACATTGTGCTTTCAAAACCTCTTCAACATCTCCAGCAAAAACACGCTGTACTCATCTTTTCACTGTTACTGGAGAACATAAATTTACAGATTGCCCTCTAGTTCAACCTAAATACTTTGCATTTCAACAACAGGAAAGTCTGGTATATTTAATAGAAAAAACTCCAACAAAATCCCCTGTTGCCATGTGGGGTTTTACAGAATTACCTGGCGACCGTGAAGAAGCAAGGAAGAATGTTGAAAAAATAATTAAAGATGTTGACAAGGATTTAGTAAACGCTATCTGGCGAAAATTTGGACAACAATATGATATGGCAGATTTAATTAGAGAATCAGAAAAACTCAAAGAAGAAGATGATGACACATTCGATAGTGATGCTGATTAAAATTAATATGCTCATTATAAAACAATGATGCGACAATGATGAAACCTGACAAGTTCGAGCAAAGCGATGATATATTATAGTTACTCTGAATCGCTCATTGTTTAATTCAAGTGTATTGATATTTGATCAGCAAACAAACTCGATTCTTTCTTTTAATCGCACCAAAAGAATGTACTTACTATGTCATTTGACAATGCTCTGAGAAAATTATCAAATAGAGATGTTCTTCTTATTCGGGTGGGAGGAGAACTTGGGATCAAGAGTCGTCAAACCCGTCGTAGAATGAAAAGAAATCTACAAAATGATCTAAAGAAAAATTTAAGGGAATATCCATTAATACGAATTACTCAATTTCGTGATCGTCTAATTCTTTATTCTGAAGTGGAATTTAATTTTGAAGCAATTGTGCAAACAGTAACGAGTAGAACAAGTGGAATATCATCAGTAAGTGTAGCAAAGGTTGTTGAGGCAACCGAAGCAGAGATGATTACTAATGGTGTATTAGAAGCAAAAAAAGTTATAAAACCAGATAGTAGCTTTGCAGTGAGGGTTAAACGAGAGGGAACACATACTTTTTCTTCTTTAGATATTGCTCGCACCCTTGGCAGTGCTATATTAGATTCTAATATTAGGAATATTCATGTTAATCTGGATAACCCCGATTATAAAATATTTATAGATATTCGTGAACAGTTAGCGTTTATTTATACAAAAATTAACCGAGGGATGGATGGGCTTCCATCGTTATCACAGGGGAGCGCGATTAGCTTGATTAGACCGAATTTGAATTCAATACTTGCTTCATGGTTGATGAAAAAAAGAGGAGTGGATATCATACCCATTTTTTTTAAAACAGGTAATCCACATGAAAATGATTATATAAACTATGTTAAGACATTTTTTAATCAAAAAATGAAAATTATTGACCTGAAATATAAACTAGAACAGTTTAAAGAACATAACTCTCTTTGTATGCTTTGTCAATTATATTGTGAACAAATTTGTGAAAATGAATCAGTTGATCAAAACATTTCAGTATTTATTTCTACAACGACATTTAATTTTAACAATGAAATAATGTCATTAGAAGCCCTTAAAATTATCGAAAAGAAAAGAACATTATCAGTATTAAGGCCAATTCAGTTTGGCTTCTTCGGAAATGCGATAAATTTAGAATCTTTCAATCTTAATCCATGTTGTCAATATAGAACAAAAATTTCTCTCCAATTGGATGATGATTTCAATGAAAATAGTATTACGGATTTTTTTAATGAAAATTTATTCGTATAATATCTCACCCAATAGTTTTTTGGAAAATACTTCCATTAGGCGATTCTTCTGAAAAAATAAATCCTTCAAAGGAGGAAATCTTTGTTTCTAGATCTTTCCATGCATTTGAAGGAAGTCTAGCTTTCGTACATACATAATCTAGGTATGCTTTAAGATCCCATTTTTGTTCAACAGGAACCTGTGGTAGTAATAACCCTCTCTGATATTGGCTTCTTTCTGCAATTAAACCATGTTTTCCTATTTTTATCAGATTAAAGTATTCACTCGAATCTTTAACCTCTAGCACCTCTGGAACGGTAAGGATAGTTACTTCAACGGTAATATTCGACATTTCCTCAAATTTAACAGGAGGAAATCTTGGATCATGGACAGCAGCATCAATTGCGGAGTCTATTGTAGATTGAATTAAACTACTATGCGGACTCTCAATTCTTCCAATACATCCTCTTAATTCAGCTTCGTTAGAATTCTGATGAACTCGATGAAGCGTTACAAAGGCACCTGATTGATCAAAAAGGTCTTTAGGGGCATCTTTAGGAATTTTGATCTTAATTTTCCCTTTTAAATAAGTTTCAATTGTTCTACGAGCTAAATTAACTAAGTATTTACCAGAATAAGTCATGAATTTCCTCTCGAGTAAGTTGGTAAGTATAAATACTTCATTTTGGAATACTTGGAGTGTTTTCAAATATAATATGAATGTAATATAGATTCACTAAAGCTAAAAAGGGTTATTATCAAATAGTAAACGGCTTATATTTGACCTTAAACATCTGGAGGAACTCGCAATTTCACGTGAGAGACGAAATATTAGTCAACGAAAGATTCGTAGGATCAAAAAACAAACGGATGAATCCACTTTCGAATTGGAAGTCCAACCAAAGAAAGAAAAGAAGAAAGGGTTATCTCCAAATAATAAAATGTATTATACCAAGGTTATATTTGGTCTTTTTTCTGGTTTTCTTACAGGGGCAGTATTTGTTTTTCTTAAAGATGCTGTATCAACAGAATGGTGGTTTGTTATAATGTTATCTAGTTTGTTTATTTGTGTTGGATTCGTACGACTTGGTTTAGGTCTTTCTGCTGATGAAGTTAATTCAAAACGTTTATGGCTTTCGGGAACTTTCACTTTTCTCGTTCTATTTATTGTATCATCTGCTTTAGGATGGATGTTTCTATTTCCTCTATTTACAGCATAAAAAAACACCATACATATATCTCAGAAAAGCAATCGCCTTAATTTCATGTTAAATTGACCAATCGTTCCCTGCAACAAAAACACGACTTAATTGAGCTCCCAACAATTCTAATCCTTCACCTGATAAAGAGCTAACTGGAAATAGAGGGATATCCCCCATTGTGTTGATTAATTCCCCTGTTTGAATTGCAAATTCACGAGTCATACCTTTAAGTTCCTCCATTGCGTCATATGGATCTTCTTTCCAATTTAGTATTCTTTCCGTTTGATGAGGTTTGAGAAGGTCAACCTTAGTCATTACATGAAAAATTGGTAAATTCAGACGTAATTGCACTGATGTTGCCAGTAAGCTGATAGAAAGGAATCCTGCAATATTAGAAACGAGAGCAGAATCAAATAGAAATGCTAGTGTTGTATTGTCATTAGCGAAGCTTTCTGTTAATTTTATACTGAAGTTACGATAAGCAAACAGTTCAATCTGTCCTGCTGTATCGACTAATACTAAATCGGAACTTTCACCTAATTCTTCAATATCCTCATGTATATTGGTGATATAGTCCGCAATTAAATCAGCAGCTGCTATCATCGCGCCATTTGGGCCAAGTTTATATTCATCAACAAGGCGATCAAAATCAATATAATCGCGAATGTCAATATCAGCCTGATATGGAACATGTCGAACTGCAGGATCAAGATTTACAACGGTTAAAGAAGCTCCTTTTGTAATTAAATATCGTTGAAGAGAATCAGTAAGCATAGTCTTACCAGAACCTGCAGTACCAACAATGTAACATATATTTACCATAGATAAATCAACTACTTTCTAGAATTAATGGAAATTGATAAATTTGAGACGAAGAGGCAAAAAACCCTCGTGTATGAAGAATAAGCTCTATAGTGATCTCATGAGAGGTGACCGATGGATCTAGATGGGCTATAATACCCCCTTCGATCGTACGGGTACCGATATAATTGTACGTAATAGTCCAACTATAAAGTCCTTCATTATCATCAACATTTGAAATGATTTCAAAGCTATCTATATTATTAAATATCCCACCAGATCGAAGATCTATACGAATAGGAAAAAAATACGAAGTAATATTATTGTCTGTTTCGAACCATTCATAACTAAGTCGAAGTATAGGTAATGAACTACTTTCCGAGGATAAAAGAAGGTTTTGAGTTCTCGTGTTATCTTCAAGAGAATAAAGTTCAATTGTAGGAGATTGAAAAACTATTGAGAGGACGTTACTACCCATAAACAATATAATGATTAGCATTGCACAAAACGAATAGAAATAACTCTTTTCTTTTAGGATTTTATTTGTAAAATTTCTAATTTTCGATTTAAATGATTTTGAGATAGGATTAGAACCCATTTTCGTGTCATTTTCTTGTGGTGTTTCCTCCTCTTCCTCTGAATCATCACCAAGGAATAAAACAAGGATAGCAAGCATAAAAATTAATAATCGGCCTATTGTAGTTTGAACAGTAAGGAGGAACCAGCCAATATGGGGGATTCGATTAACTACTACTCCATGAATATCATCTCCTGTTACTGTCCAATCATCAGGAGAAATATTATTATCCCCGTTCGTTTTAAAATAATAAGTATTATTAACTTCCCATATTGCAATGACACGATGAACCACTGAGTCACTAATACTCGCTGTGTCAAATATAATTACATCGCCTACTTTAATCGAATCGATAGGTACTTTTCTAACTAAGAGAATATCTCCATGAAATACTTCAATTGGTGAATCTTCATCAGATTGAAAAAAACCGTTGTAAATAGGAACCATACTAGCTGTAGTCACAGCAACCTGAGGATGTTTTGGATTACCTAGATATGCAGTAAAACCTGTAGAAATGGCAAGTGCCATAATGATAGCAGTGCCTAAAAGCAGACCTATTTCAATGATGTATTTAACTTTGGGATTAAAGTGCAATATTACTCATTATGAAGAATCTAGGAAGGAGTTTTTTAGCATAGTGATAGAGCTTAATTAATTATCAGAAAATGAAGAATCGAAATATTACGCTTTATCATTTTCTAAAAATAGAAAATTTAATAAAAATCCTACCAACGAGGTTGAACATGAAAAGAAGCTAGTAAAATGAGACTTTAGAGACTACAAGATAATAATTCCAAGTTTTCTAAAGATCGATATTGAGTTAAGTACCTGAAATGTAAAAACATGTTATTTTTAACCCAAACACAGAATTGAGTGAATAACCTCATGCAAGATAAAGAAACTTGATCTTTGCATTAGAAGGAATGGAGTTAATCTTCAATGAAAATTCCAGCAAAAATGAAAACATTCTGTCCACGTTGCAATAAACATACAGAGCAAGATGTGAAAATCGAAAAAGCAAAGCAAAGAGGCGGAGGAATGAAGCAAGGGAGCCGAAGGATGGCCCGCTGGACCAGTCGAATTGGAAATCATGGACGATACTCACGACGCCCTGTTGCTTCTAGAAACATGACTTCAAAGACGACAAAAAAAGTTGATTTGCGTACTACATGCTCTGAATGTGGAAAGAAATGGATTAGATCACGTCCCCGAACAAGAAGATCAGAGATCAAACGAGTTTAACCTCTTTTTAATACTCTGATACAAATTAATTAATTTTTCTTCAATAGGTGACAATAATGGTAGAAGAAGAATCCCAAGAAACCAATCTCGCTAGTCCGGGAGAAATTAACCAACAAAAACAAGATGGACAAAATCCAAAGGAAATTTTAACAGATGCGTCTGAAATAATTCAAAAATTAGGACGTACAAAAAAACGTATATTAATAGAGCTCTATCGAGATTCTGTTGGCTATAAACGGCTTAGTAAAATAATAGGGGTAGGATTGGATACAGTTCGAAGTCATATTAGAACAGGTAAATATAGCCGATCCTTACTTGAACTTGGATTGGTAGAAAGAGGAGAAAAGGGTTGGCAGTTAACACCTTTAGGGTTACAAGTTACAGAATTAGTACAACAAGACAAGGAATTTAAAGCATTCTTCTTTGAATGATCTAGTATTATAATTCGGTTAGTTTCAGTGTAATAATGGCAACATTTTGTAATTACGCCATCATGTTGTTTTTAAAGAGGAAAGATTTAAAATACTTTATGACTACAAGAAAGAATAGTGAATAATTAAGGGTTTGAAGAACGAAAGAACGAAAGAACGAAAGTTCGGAAAGAACCTTAATTTGGATGAAAACGAAGTCAATGAATAAGCGGCCTAGGGTAGCTAGGTTATCCCGCGGGGCTCATATAGAAATCTATTTCGATGGTTTTCTTTAGAAACCCCGAGATCGGATGGTTCAAATCCTCCGGCCGCTACCACATTTTTCCTTCTTTTGATGTCTACTACTATTTTCTTGTTTATATTTGAAGTAGGTTAAACAATGATGGATAAATCTATTCCTACTATTGTTAAGATGTTTGATAAAATCTCTAGACATTACGATTTTATGAATGATCTGATGACTGGGTTTAGTCATAGACAAACACGTAAGAAAGCATTACGATTAGTACCAATTAAATCTGGATCAAGAATATTAGATTTAGCTACAGGGACTGGTGATTTTGCACTCTTAGTACATACGTCCTCATGGAAACCTAAAATGACTGTGGGAGTTGACATCTCGCCCAAGATGCTTTCAATAGCAAAATCTTGCGCTAATAAACATAAATTTACTAATAATATAAATTTAAATTTATCTGATATGAATAATCTTCCTTTTCGGAATAAGGTATTTAATTTATGTACTATTGGATATGGAATAAGGAATACTGACAATCCTTTAAGGGTACTCACTGAAATTAGGAGGGTTACAGCAAAATCTGGTCATTTATTAATAGTAGAAGCAACTACCTCTGATAATCATTTGGTTCGAATCCTTTCTGAATTCTATTTCCAAAAAGTTGTGCCAACTATAGCGAAAATATTACATCTAGATACTAGAGCTTATCGATATCTTGGATTAAGTATCGCAACTTTTCCACCTCAAAAGAAGTTTGAATTATTACTTAAACAAGCAGGATGGAAAAATCTTTCAATTTATTCTATGTATATAGGGACTGTGAGTATTTTCTTAGCACAAATTTAGTATTTTTTAGAGTAACTTGTTTTTAAAATATTTTTTTCGCTTTACTTAATGCAATTCTAATTCTTTGATTAGTAATGGCAGGAAAAAATTAGAGAATGATTAATAAAAGTAATTATGCCCAAATTTGTTGAATACTGATATTCCGTGATAATAATGTTTTTTAAGGGTCAAATTAGTATGTTATTTGAGCATAAATTAGGTTTGGTGAAGCCAATTTCGCAGGCAAATAACGACGATACTAAGAAAAAAAAGAAGACTAAATCATTTTGGTTCGAGTATGCTGAAAAAAAGGGAGTTAATCCACATAAATCTGTGTGGGATGATTTTTCTAAGAAAGAAAAGGAGAAAAAAAGAGCAGCAGAAGATGCAACCATTCGTTTTTGTAGCCAATGTGGAGGGGTATTGAATTCTGATTCTAAATTCTGTCAACGATGTGGTAGAAGAAGAAAAAAGTAAAAAAAGGATTTAACTAAAATTTAGTCGCGTCCACGTCGGAATTCGGGTTGTCCCGAAGGCATTTCCCTAATTATTCGTTTTTTGAAATTCTTTTTGTTTCTTAAGCTAGGTGTAAGGCCTTTTCGTTTCCTAGCTTCAACTTTAGGGGTTTGATTTCTGACTTTCCCAGCTTTTGTAAGAGAACCGTGACTACCTGCCATTATTATAATCATCCAGTTAAATTAATATTATTTAATTCTTTCTTATTAATGATTCAAAAGGATTGTTTAATTTTTACTTCTCATTTCTTTAATCATGATTTGTTTAAAAGTCCTGGATTTTCTGTTGAGGAATCTTACCCGCTAATATTTTTCTTATTGTGGTTGCTACCTCCCTAATTGCGGAATTTTGTACAGAAATCTGCATATGTTCCCAGAATGAAGGTAAGAGTGCTGAAGCAAGGAACCCACCTACTTGATTCAGGTACCTTTCTTGATTTAACATCCGATAATCTCTATCTTGAACTTGGGAGAGTTTTAATTCAATCAAATTTGCTGCAATGGAAAAAATTAGCTTTGAATTTAAAAAATTTAGTTGTAGACTAACAGGACTCCAGCTTAACCAATGAAGAACAGCATTTATTATTCTTTGCAGGTCTTCATTTAAATAACTAGCTTTCTTTGCAGTTTTCAGCCCGTTTAGCTTTTTCGCAATTGAACTAGAGGTTTGAAACTCCATCATCTTGCTCTGAAGGCTTTCTTTAGTGTTTTGACGAAAAAATTCTTTCTCCTGTTTTATTCTTTCTATTGTAATACCTGTAAACGGATTATTTTCATCAATCTGATCTCCCCAATAAGAATGAAATTTCCTTCTTATTTCAGCAAACATATCATTCAGTTTTGTATCCGAAATAATGTGTTTATCATCAATTGTCCAATGAAAGCCATTTCCAAGGCATGGATTTATCCATACTAAATAATCATATTGAGAAAATTTCCAGAATATCAATGGATAAGTTCTACACATTATTGGTTTTAGTTTCGGTTTATGTAGTAAACATAATCCTTTAGAGGAGAGAAATGGACAACTATCTCCCCTAATTAAAGATTCTTTATTTTTGTCTTTTGCCAGGAAAAAAGTTGAGAAAGGAAATGCTTTACTTAATTCTTTACTTTCGGTTAGAAAAAGAGGTAAATCATATTCACTCCCACAACATTTAAAGTGACAATTTGCACAATTATATCCACTAAATAATGAAAAGCCTCTTATCATCATCATAACTATCCAAATCGATTTTCTTATTTAAAAAATATGGATTAATAATAATGTACATACAATATAAGTAAAGTCTATCCCAGAGAAAGAAATAATGTATGAACAAAATAAATTTTTTGAGAAAGTTATTTATTTCTTCTTTAGATTGATGGATCAACATAAAGAGTCAAAAAAATAGTATATTCAATTACTTCTCTCTTAAACTGCATTGGCAATAAGCAACCTATCAATCTTCGGGCAAGAAAATCGTAAGTTTTGGTAAAAATGATAGAAGAACAGCGAACTAAGGATATTGGATTAAGGGGTATTGAAGTTGCTGATACCAACATTTGTCTAATTGAGGGTGAGAAAGGAAATCTTTTCTACCGAGGTTATAGTATTCAAGATTTAGTAAGCAATTCGACATATGAAGAAGTTGTTTATCTTCTTTTTAACGGAACATTACCAAATAAGGCTCAATTAAAAGAGTTATCTTCTACTTTGAAAAATAATAGAAAGATCCCTCCAGAACTTATAGATCATCTTCATAGAACCCCTAAAGATTCTGCTATTATGAGTATTCTTCAATCAAGTATGGCAATGCTAGCCAGCTTTGATCCTGAACTTACAGAAGAATCTAAGGAAGCTAACATGCGAAGTGCTTTACGCGTTATTGCTAAACTTCCTACAGTTGTTGCAGCTTGGGAAAGGATTAGAAATAACCAAGAACCAATGAATCCTGATATTTCTCTCTCTCATGCCTCAAATTTCTTGTTTATGCTCAAAGGTGAGAAACCTGAGATTAAAAGAGCTCAGCTCTTTGATAAAGTGCTAATACTTCATGCAGAGCATTCATTCAACGCTTCTACCTTCACTGCAAGGGTTATTGCTTCTACAGGAGCAACTATGTATGCTACGATTACAGGTGCTATTGGGTCTCTATCTGGCAAATTTCATGGAGGAGCAAATCCACTAGTCATGAAAAATCTGCAGGAAATTGGAAGTCCATCTAATGTTGAAAATTGGGTGAAACAACAATTCGATTCAGGCAATAAAATTATGGGAATGGGTCACGCTGTTTACAAAACAATTGACCCGAGAGCTGAAATATTAAAAAAGATGATAGAAGAATCTATTCGTGGAACTACAGGTTCTGCATCCAATTTATTTAATATCACAAATGCGATGGCCAAGATTACACAAGAAGAGTTCATGAAACGAAAAGGCCGTCAGATTTTCCCAAATCTCGATCTTTATGGAGCTACAATGTACTCGATTATAGGGATACCAACGGAGATTCTCATAGCTATTTTCACTATCTCAAGAGTTGCTGGTTGGTTAGCTCATGTTTTAGAAGAAAAATTCCCTGAATCCCCTGAAATTAAACCTGTTATCTATAGACCTTCTGCTGACTATATAGGAAAATATTGTGGTCCAATGGGTTGTGAATATACCCCTTTAGACGAAAGAAACGCGATAATAAGTGAAAATAATCTTGCTGAACGATTAATTGTTCAAGAGATGCAGAAAACAAATACAGGACAATTGGTTCCTGTTGCATTGTCTGCTCGGCATATTCATCTTAGCCAAAGGGATTTTGAGCGATTATTTGGCGTAAATCAAGAATTACATCAGAAATATTCTTTATCTCAGCCAATACAATATGCTTGTGAAGAAACTGTTGATCTTATTGGATCTAAACGAGCCTTGTATGGTGTACGAATTCTAGGTCCATTTAGAGAACAGACACAGGTTGAGATTTCTCGTAGTGATGGATTTGTACTTGGGATTAATCCACCTGTTCGACATTCAAGGGATCTTGAAGGAACTCCAGGAATTCACGTTATCGGGCCGAAAGGAGCTATTTTATTAGAAAAGGGAGTTATCTTTGCTGCTCGGCATATTCATGCCAACCCTGATGAAGCAAAAAGTTTGGGGATTACTGATCGCCAAATTGTCGCGGTTAGATTTCCAGGAAAAAGAGCAGGTATTCTCGATGAAGTTATGGTACGAGTAAACCCAAATTTCAAACTGGAATTCCATATTGATAACGATGAAGGTAATGCACTTTCATTAAAAAAAGAAGATTTAGGCTATATAATGAAAAATTTCGACCAGAACAAATATTTGAGATATAAATGAACAATAACAGTAAAATTTTGAATGAGTAGAATCCGTGGAAATACCTATGGACGATAAACAAATCGAAAAATTGATTAGAGGAGAAATAGAAAGAACTTTATCTCAAAATCATTCTATTTCTGATTCTGGCTCCTTTAAAGTCCTAGGTATATTAACACATCTCGGTAAAGGATTGAAGCAATTATTTAATGCTTTACTTGAATTATCTCAAAGTGGAACACCTGTATTGATTTGGACAGTTAAAGAAGTTGATAATTACCTTCAAATACAGGCCCAGAGCGCCTCTTTTCCTAAATTGCAAGTTATCATTAGTAATAAAAATGATCTTGGTATAGCAGAGTTTGAGGGATTAGAACGTATTATTTTGGGCGCTTTTAGTTTTGAATTAGCAGATAAAATAATACAATTAAGAGATGAAGACCCTATTGTAAACATCTTAATTCAGGGTCTTCTTTCAAAGATTTCAGTTCACATAATGACTCCCCTTCCTTTATCTGATTTATCGTATGATTATAATTCATTAAATCGAATAGATCAAGAAGTACGGAAAAGAATATCTCTTATAGCAGATCTCGGATTTGAAATCATTGACGAGGGTGATTTAAAGGATCGTTTCTTAAGACAGGAACCAAGTGCTCCTGATTTGATAACTGAATCTTTTATTGAGAATTTAAGAGGTAAAACTCGTGAGATAAGATTACCTCGAGCAGCTATTGTTACTCCTCTTGCTAAAGAGAAAGCTAGAGATATCGATATTCGAATAATTAAAATTTAAAGTGATTTATAATGAGAATTTGCAAAGTAGTTGGAAACGTTGTAAGTACAAAGAAAGATGAAGGTATAAGTGGATTTAAATTACTTATTGTACAGCCAGTTGATATGTACGAACAAAAACCTGAAGGTCTTCCATTTGTAGCTGTGGATGCTGTTGGTGCGGGAGAAGGAGAAATTGTGCTTGTTGTCACTGGAAGTTCTTCCAGATTAACAGCTATGACCAAAAATCGCCCCTGTGATGCTACAATTCAAGCTATTATTGATTTCATAAATATTGATGGAAAACAGACATTTACGAAGTGATGATAAAATATAATGATTACTCCTGAACATGAGGATTGAAGGAGGAAATAGAATGTCATATAATGAAAAACAAATCACTAAAATTGTTGAAACTGTTGTCGATAAGATACGTGCTTATCAGATATATCCTGGATTAGAGAGTATTCCTATGACTGCAGGAGGAGGAGTATTTCAAGGAATAGAAGAGGCAATAGAGGCAGCAGAAGTAGCTTATCATTCATTAATGGATTTAAGTTTAGAAACAAGGAAGGAAATCATCCAATCAATGAGAGAAATGGCCATAAAACATTCTAGATATCTAGCTGAGCTAGCGGTACAAGAAACTGGACTTGGACGTTTAGAGGATAAAGTTGCTAAGAACCTGGTAAGTGCTAGAAAAACTCCTGGAGTGGAAGACCTGGTACCTCATACATGGACTGGGGATAATGGGTTAACCCTTGTTGAAATGGCTCCCTACGGTATTATTGGGTCAATCACACCTGTTACTAATCCGACCGCTACAATAATAAATAATAGTATTTCAATGGTCTCTGCTGGTAATAGTGTTGTATTCAATCCTCATCCCAGCGCTAAAAAAGCCTCAATTGAGACTTTAAGATTATTGAATCGGGCAATCATTGAAGCTGGAGGGCCGGAAAATATCTTAACTTCCACGATTTCTCCTAGCATTGAATCAGCGCAAGCCATTATGAAACACAAGAAAATTCAATGCCTATGTGTAACGGGAGGAGGGGCTGTGGTAAAAGCAGCAATGACTTCTGGAAAAAAAGCAATTGGTGCTGGTCCTGGTAACCCACCAGTAATCGTCGATGATACAGCTAATATTAAGAAAGCAGCTCGAGGAATCGTAGAAGGTTCTAGCTTTGATAATAATGTCGTTTGTATACTCGAAAAAGAAGTTTTTGCTTTTGAGAATATAACAGATCACTTAAAAGAAGAAATGAAAAAATATGGGGCGTATGAGGTTGAAGGAAGGCAAATAGATCAATTGGTAAATCTTGTCTTCGAGGATCCAAAAGGTGATAGACCCAAAATAAATCGTAAATTCATAGGAAAAGATGCACGAATCATTTTAGAGAATCTAGGAATAAGGGTAGGAGATGAAATTAGAATAATTATAGCAGAAGTGCCTGATGATGATCATCCTTTTGTTATCACAGAGATGCTTATGCCTATTCTTCCAATCGTTCGTGTAAAGACTATTGAAGAAGCTCTTGCGAAAGCGAAAAAGGCAGAACATGGATTCAAACATACTGCAATGATGTGGTCGGATTCTGTAGGTAATATGAGTTTTGTAGCAAGAAATATTGAAACAACTATATTTGTGAAAAATGCTCCATCACTTGCAGGGATAGGCATTGGGGGCGAAGGATTCACAACAATGACAATAGCAGGACCAACTGGCGAAGGACTTACATCTGCAAGAACTTTTACTCGTCAAAGACGGTGTACATTAGCTGATGCGTTTCGAATTGTATGATAGTACTAATATAGAAGGTATAGAAGATTGAGTATTGACTTAGTGGAGAATGTAAGAGAAGCAGGTGTAGTCGGGGCAGGTGGCGCTGGATTCCCCACCCACATTAAGCTTAAGTCGAAAGTTGATACTTATATCGCTAATGGTGCTGAATGTGAACCATTATTAAGAGTCGACCAACATTTAATGTCTTTATATCCTGAAAAAATCGTCCGTGGATTGCAATTGGGAATGGAAGCTACGGGAGCCACTCGCGGGATTTTAGGTATAAAAATCAAGTATAAGCAAGCTATTCGTGAAATTGGTAAAGTAATAAAATCAGACAATCGCTTAGAAATAAAGCTTTTAGATAATAGTTATCCTGCGGGGGATGAACATATTCTTGTGTATGAAGCAACCGCAAGATTAGTACCTGAAGCTGGTCTTCCTCTCGATGTTGGAGTTGTTGTCAACAATATTGAAACTCTAATCAATATTGAAGGTGCCTCAAGAGGAATACCTGTAACATCACGCTACGTTACGGTCACAGGTGCGGTTAAACAACCTAAAACAGTTAAATTTCCTATTGGAACTCCAATTAAAGAGGCAATACAACTCGCTGGAGGAGCTGTGGTAAACCCATTTAAAGTTGTAATCGGGGGACCAATGATGGGGTATGTTACTAGCGATTTAGAGACCCCAGTGATGAAAACCACTTCTGGAATCATCGTATTACCAGAATCACACTATTTAATTAAGATGAAACAACAACGAATCTCGTTAAAGGTTGTTGTAACTAAAGCAGCTTGTATCCGATGTCAATTCTGTACGCTTGTATGTCCGAGGTACTTGCTAGGCCATGATTTATATCCAGATAAGATCATGCGAGCAGTAGCCTGGGGAGGAAAGGAAAATCCCCGTCACTTAACAAGCTCATTTTTATGTGTAGACTGTGGAGTTTGTACTTTTTATGGATGTCCTATGGGTTTAGACCCGTGTAAAGTAGTACAAGAAGTTAAAAATCAATTACTCACAGAAGGTATGACGAATCCTCACAAACGGAAAGAATTTGAAATTAATGATGAAAGAGAGTTTCGTAAAATACCTATTAAGAGACTTTATTCTCGATTGAATTTAACAAAATATGAACATATAGCAAAAGTCTCTAAACAGTCACCACAGGTAGCTAGAGTACACATTTCATTGAAACAACATATTGGAGTTCCTGCGATTCCGACTGTAAATGTGGGGGACAAAGTAGTAATGGGTGATCTCATTGGAAAGATTCCTGATGGATCACTTGGAGCAACAATTCATGCCAGTATTAGCGGAATTGTTACTCAAATCAAAGACAAAATAGTCATAGAAAGAGAAAAAAGTAAGTAAATAAATAATAAGGTGAAAAAAAATGGCAAAAGAAGCATTAGGACTAATAGAAACTAAAGGAATTGTTGCAGCTATTGAAGCAGCAGATGCAATGGTTAAAGCAGCGAACGTTATCATAATAGGAAAAGAAGTTATCGGCGGCGGATATGTCACAGTAATGGTTAGAGGTGATGTAGGAGCTGTTAAAGCAGCTGTTGAAGCTGGTGCTGTAGCTGCACGCAAAGTTGGCGAATTAAAGAGCGCACATGTTATACCTCGTCCACACGATGAAGTCGAAAGCATTTTACCAAAAATGGCTTAATGAATGAATCCATTTGATGCTCACGCATCATCTGCTTTTGCATCAAATTGTTTTCACATTCATTCCCAGATTACACATATTGGAGAGTTGTAACAATGCGTGCACTTGGAATTCTTGAAACAAACGTTTTAGCGAAAGGACTATTATCAGCGGATGCTATGGCTAAAGCTGCTGAAGTTAAATTACTTGTATCGACTCCAGTCTGTCCAGGAAAATATCTAATTATAGTTAGAGGAACTGTGGCTTCAGTAAAAAGCTCTCTCGATGCAGGTGAGATTTTAGCGGGTGAAGCATTGGTTGGTTCAGTTTTAATTCCGAATGTACACTCTGAAGTATTTCCTGCGATAATGGGGACTTCGGATGTAGAAGAAGTTGACGCCCTAGGGATGATAGAAACCTATTCAGCTCCATCCGCTATTATGGCTGCGGACGAGGCTGTTAAAACGGCTAAAATTACGTTAATCGAAATTAGATTAAGTCGAGCGATCGGGGGCAAGGCATTTACTATTTTCACAGGAGAAGTAGGAGCTGTGAAAGCTGCTATATCAGCTGGAGTAAATAGAGTTAAAGATCAAGGATTAGTGTTATCTACAGCATTAATTCCATCGCCCCATAAAGATTTGATTAAAGCGATTCTATGATAAAAACACATGAGGTATAAATTTGAAAAAAGTAGTTATAGGTAGTGATCATGGCGGATTTGAACTAAAAAAAGAACTTCTTTCATATCTAAAAGGACTTGGATATGAAGTTGTTGATTATGGGTGCTATTCTTCTGATCCTGTTGATTATCCTGACATTGCATTACTTGTAGCTCAAAATGTTGCTGTTTCATTAGAAACAAGAGGCATTTTGATTGACGGAACAGGAGTAGCTAGCGCAATAGTTGCGAATAAGATTCAGAATATTCGTGCAACACCTTGCACTGATGAATTTACGGCACATTCTGCCAGAGAACATAATAATGCGAATATTCTTACACTGGGGGCGCGTGTTGTTGGACTAGGATTAGCTCAAAATATCGTAAAAACTTGGCTTGAAACCCCATTTGGGGGTGGAAGGCATGAAAGACGTGTGAACAAAATTTCGGAAATCGAAAAAAGAGTTTGTAAGACGATGTGAACTAGGTGGTCACATAATGAAATTAGGTAAAGTGATTGGGAATGTCGTTGCTTCAGTTAAGGATCCTGGATTAGAAGGATTACGCTTGTTAATCATTCAAGGACTCAATGATAATATGCAACCAATTGGTCACCCGTATGTTGCAGCAGACGGTATACTTACTGCTGGTCCAGGTGATTTAGTTTATATTGTTAGTAGCAAAGAAGCAGCATTTACGGTCTCTAAAGATGATTTAATTCCGATTGATGCATGTATTGCAGGTTTTATTGACTCTTATAATGTTGTTAAAGAAGCTAAAAAAGGAAAAGTCCGTACAAAAAAGAAAGAACCTGTTATAGCTTCAAAAAAGCCCAAAGCTCCACCTAAATCTCAAGATGATAAAAAAAGTGTGAGTGCTAAACGTCCACCAGCTACACTAAAACTTAAACCAGAGCCTGGATCTGAACCTAAACCGATGACGAGAGCTAAAGCGAGTACTAAACCTACTCGAAGGAGGAAAACCTAATGTTTCTAGGTAGAGTAGTAGGAAATGTAGTTGCTACAGTGAAAATAAAAGAGCACGAGAATTTCAAGATTTTGGTGGTTAGACCAATAGATACAAAAGGAAACTTTGTAGCAGACTCAGTTATCGCTTTAGATACAGCACAAGCGGGTATAGGAGATTGTGTTCTAGTTATTCAGGAAGGTGGGTCAATATCTGGGATTATTAGTGGGAAAAAAATGCCAGTAGACGCGCTAATAGTGGGAGTTATAGATTACATTAAAGCTGATGGAGAACAAAGAGATTTGACAATCGAATATGAGAGTTGATGAAAATGGATGATGAACTTGTAAAAAGAATAACACAGGAAGTAATGCAAAAATTAAATCAAAATTCAACTTCTCACCCAGTAAAGAATAATAATCCAACATTAAAGACTGAAATAAGACAAAATAAGACAATGACTTCTTATGATTCTGTAATTTTTCTTTTATGTGGGGGAGATATGGAGATTCAAGAAGTCTTTCGTCAAATGGAGCTTATTTCTCCCCGTTTTTCTAAAGTTTATGTGGTTATGACAAGATCAGCGACACAAATTGTTGGTATCCCTGAAGCGAGACGGGCTTCTCAGGGAGGAACAATAATTACAGAATATACTTCAGAGTATCTGAAAGAAATATTATTTAATGTTGATTCAATTTATATACCTATTCTTTCCTTGAATACAGCCGCAAAGGCAGCTGCATTGAATGCTGACACTCTTGGTACAATTACAATTGTATTTGGTCTTATGTATGGAAAAACGGTAATAGCAGCGAAAGATTCAATTTTTTGCTGCCAAGTTGAACCTGATACCATGCCTAAATTAATGTTACAAAGGATTAATGGAATGATCAACCAGCTTGAAGGGATGGGAATAAAAATGGTTAGTATCAATCAATTGGAAGGATCATCTCCCTTACCTCAGGCTCCTCTTAAACCATCTGCTCCTTACACTACTGGATCAGCTGGTAGAGATGTGTTTATCGATGGAGAATGTAATGATGCTATTAAAACATTGGTCAATGGTGGAGTCTCAAGAATAGCTACAACTCCAGGAATTGCAGGTTTTGATAAAGATTTAGCCCAATATATCGATCATACAGTGTTAAAAGCTGATGCGACAGAAGAAGAGATTCGGAAATTATGTGAGGAGGCTGCGACTTTTGGATTTGCGTCTGTCTGTGTTAATCCGACTAATGTTGCGCTAGCTTATGAATTTTTACGAGATAGTCCTGTAAAAGTATGTACTGTAATTGGATTTCCTTTAGGTGCAACAACACCTACTGTAAAAGCTATTGAAACTCGTGATGCCATAGCTAATGGAGCGGAAGAAGTTGATATGGTAATCAATGTGGGAGCTTTAAAATCAGGTAATGATAAAGTGGTAAAAGAAGATATCGAATCAGTAGTAAGTGCTGCGAAAGGAAAAGCGATAGTAAAGGTTATTTTAGAGACAGCATTGCTAACAAAGGACCAAATTGTTAAAGGAAGTCTATTAGCAAAATTAAGCGGGGCAGATTTCGTAAAGACGTCCACTGGTTTTAGTACAGCTGGAGCTCTTGCTGAAGACATCGAACTTATGCGAAGCACCATAGGACCAGAAATGGGTTTGAAAGCTGCAGGAGGTATTAGAACACGGGAAGCTGCTGAAAAAATGATCAAGGCTGGGGCAACACGGATTGGTGCTTCTGCGTCGATAGTGATCGTAAAAGGTACTTAAACAAAATCGTATAAATAATAGGAGTAATCCAGATGAAAATCATGACCCTTAATTGTGGGTCTTCCTCGGTAAAATTTTCGCTATTTGAAACCCTTATAAAAACCACGTTAGCTAAGGGTGTTGTAGAACGAATAGGAATAAAAAATTCTTTTATTCGGTTTAGAACTAGAGCAGAGGAAAAACAAGAAGATATTGCATGTGAAAGTCATAAAGTCGCTGTTAAACACATACTGAATTTACTTTGTTCATCTACAAAGGGAGTCTTAAAGAATATAAACGAGGTTAAAGCTGTTGCTCATAGAGTTGTTCATGGAGGAGAATCATTCATAGAACCGACTTTAATAACAAAAGAAGTTGAGAATACAATTGATCACCTTTCAACTCTAGCTCCTTTGCATAACCCCTCGAATCTTCAAGGAATTCAGGCAGCGAAACAAGCACTCCCTGGGATTCCTCATGTAGCAGTTTTTGATACCGCATTTCATCAAACTTTACCTGAATATGCATATCGTTACGCAATCCCAATTGAATGGTACCAAGAAAAAAAGTATCGTAAATATGGTTTTCATGGAACTTCAGTAGCCTATGTTTCACAGCGAGCTCAAAAAATGATGGGGAATAAAGAAAGTGGCCTTAAGTTCATTGTTTTACATTTAGGTAATGGAGCTTCAATTACTGCAGTAAAAAATGGACTTTCCATAGATACAAGTATGGGATTGACCCCTCTTGAAGGGTTAATAATGGGTACAAGATCAGGGGATATCGATCCTGGAGTAATTCTTTCTATGTTAAGATCAAGTGATCTTTCAGTGAATAAAGTCGATGAAATATTGAATCGGAAGAGTGGGTTATTAGGGATTACCCAAACAATGAGTGATATGCGTGATATCGAGCTAAACGCTATAAAGGGAGATCAAAAGGCCCAATTAGCATTAGATATGGCCGCATATCGGATTCAAAAATATATTGGAGCATATTATGTTATATTAGGAGGTTTAAATGCGATAATATTCACAGCTGGAATTGGTGAAAGATCTCACAGGTTTCGAAGTCTTGTGTTAAATGATTTAGAATTTATGGGGGTAATTTTGGATCAAAAAGTAAATTCTAAAGCAATTGATGGAAATAAAGAAAAATTAATATCATCTAGTGATTCAGAAATCAAGGTATTTGTTATACCAACCAATGAGGAATTGATGATGGTGGAATTTACAGAGAAGTTGATTGAAACAAAAAAATAGATCCCCCCCAGCTAAGAAGGTCATAGAGTTTTATGGCTTTTTATGGCTTGAAATCAGAAGGAAGACCAATTTGTTTGATTAATATATCACTTAGTTTATCTGATCTCGGTCTTGATTCTGAAAGAAAATCCTCCAAGTTTGTTTCTACCTGTTTTAAGACAATACGTTCTTCTGGGTCAATGGCTTTTTGAGTAATATGATATTCAAAGAACTTGCATAGCAATTGGGGTGATTTAGTCATAGAAGTGACCTCTTCATCAAGTAAACTTCTAATGCGATAGATAGTTTGATGAACTCTTGGATCAAAAATATTTGTTGTAGGATGAATGATTGCAGTTAAATAACTCCTGCCTTTAGTGATTTCATCTTCCTCCATCCAAATATCAGAACCCAGTGCCCACATTTCGTAATCAATCCCCCAGATACGAATGGCTTCTTTCGATTCATTAAACTGTACCAAATAGTTACCTGCGTTCCTGTCTGGATCATTTAACCAAATATCAAAGGGAAGGAGAAAATATCCATCATCAATCTTGCGAAGACTCTCAAAAGCACCATCTAGATCTTTATAAGAATCTAAATACTCATCTAAATTGATAGTATCAGGAATTTTTTCACTAATTAGTGCTAGGATAGACGATGGATCATTCTTAGAGCTTTTGCTGGCAAGAATTTTCTCATAATTCTCTGATGTTTCTAGTGAGTAAGTTTCTCGGTTTGAAAAATCATAGAATTCATTTGCAGTTTCAGGCCCTCCATCTTCGTCGTCAAGGATAACCACATCCCCAAGTGTAAGGGGGGAGGATTTTTTGAGGGCTAAATCTGCAATTTTTTGTGAACATATAACAAAGACTTTAGGTACATTTAGTCTTAATCGTCGGCCCAGACGAGAAGCAGTAAGCTCATTCAAGACTCGCCAAAGGTGCATTCTGTGACGGCTTTCCTCTGGAGAATCCTGGATATCTACTTCAAGATCTGAAATCTTTTCTAAATCGAAATCAATAATATTTGAAAAAGTTTTCAATAGCCATTCTTTACCTTGTTCATCTAAAAGTATTATGGCTTTTCCATGTTGTCCTGCAGTTTCCATGGTTTTTTCTGTTAATCGAAAACGGTTAATTACGTCTTTTTTTTCTGGAGTTTCAAAAATAACTAGATCCCAGTCACTCATTATTCATTCAACCTTATTTTTTAATACATTCCAAAGAATTAAAAAAAAAAGGAAGCTGGAGTTAAAAAGCTTAGCTTACTCGGGAACCATTAGGTATATCGATATCTGGAGTAATCAATCCTAGTTTTTTTCCTTTAACAGCAGCTAATAACATACCCTCTGAATGAACTCCCCGAATCGTAGCAGGCTCGAGATTAACGATGACAGTAATTTGTTGTCCAATAAGATCAGCTACATTACGATGACCTGCAATTCCAGCAACTAGCTGTCGTTTTCCAATCTCTGAACCGAGGTCTACTTCTAGTTTCAATAACTTGTCAGCTTTTGGTACTTTTTCTGCAGAAATGATCGTTCCAATACGAATATCTAGCTTTTGAAAGTCATTAAAAGGTATAATCTTCTTTTCCTGATCAGACACTTGCTTTTCCTCAGTTGTTTCAGTTGTTTTTGGTTTATTCAGGTTTTGGAGTTGTAGTTTAAGTTCTTCAGCATCTATTTTTGAAAATAACGGTGTAGATTCTTTAACTATACGCCCTGGTTTCAGAATCAACTTTCCTGCCTCATCTAATCGTTGTTCTGAGGCTGTTCCATCTAAGTTGAGAGTTTTCCAAATTTTTTCACTAGTTTCAGGGATTATGGGAGATAGAATAATCGCAAGCGTTCTAAGAGATTGAGTACATAAAGATAATGTTGTTTCAACGGCAGAAAGATCACTATCTATCAATTTCCATGGCTCTTTTGTGCTTAGATAGGAATTTGCAGTACGGGCAAAATCAATCATTGCACTAACAGCCTTCTTATATTCAAAACGATCGAAAGAATCAGCAACACTTTCAGGAACCTCATGGATGGCTGAAACGAAACCCCTATCCAAATCATCAAGCCTATGACATTCAGGAATTTTACTATCGAAATATTTGTGTAAAAGAACAAATATTCGGTGAATATAGTTGCCAAGAACATCATTGAGATCAGTATTGATACGTTGTTCAAAATCTTCCCAAGTGAAATTTGTATCTTTGATTTCAGGCCTTGTAGCTGCAATAAAGTAACGCCAATAATCGGTAGGAAGAAGAGCGGCAGCATCATCAATGTAAACTCCAACACCTTGAGACTTACTAAATTTATGCTCATCAAAAAGGATAAATTCAGTGGTACTTACGTTATAAGGTAAGACAAACGGTTTTCCATACCTTTCCTCAACTCCGAGAAGTAATCCAGGTAATAACAAAGAATGAAAGAAGATATTATCCTTCCCAATGAAGAATATTGTTTTAGTATCTTGATCCAACCAATATTTTTTCCAATAATCTGGATCATTATATTCCTTATTCCCCAATTCAGCTGAAGCTGAGACGTATCCCAATACAGCTTCTAACCAAACATAAATCGATTTCCCTTTAGCTTCTGGTATGGCTTTATTAGCTGGAATTCCCCAATCAAGGTCACGAGTTAAAGTACGAGCTTGTAATCCTTCGTCAAGAATGTGCTTGGAGAATTTTCGGGCATTTTCAGGTAGTTGTTTATTCTGCCTAATATAAGTAGAAAGTTTTTCTTGAAACGCATTAAAATTATAATACCATTGCTTAGTAGACTTAACAACTGGTGGTTTTCCACAAATTTTACATAAAGGGTCTATTAAATCCACGGGGTTTAACGGTTTACCACAATCAGGAGCGTCACATTGATCTCCCCTTGCACCAGACGCATTACAATGAGGACAAGTACCCTCAACAAATCTATCAGGGAGAAAACGGTTATCATGTTCGCAATAGAGTTGTTGAACCTCCTTTTCAAAAATATATCCATTTTCATAACACTTAGTATAGAAATCCTGAACCCACTGATAATGAAAGGAATTAGCAGTTTTTGTGTAGTTCAACTCGATATTCCATTTAGCTAGCAAATCCAAAATAATTCCATGGTTTCTATCAACTAATTCTTGAGGAGTTATACCCTCTTGCATTGCAGCAACCTCAATAGGTGTACCATGGCAATCAGATCCCGTAGCTGAGATCACATCTGCACCTCTGAGTTTTAAATAACGAACGTAGATATCAGCACTTAATAGTTGTAATACTGTGCCAAGATGAGGTGCTGGAGCGTTAATATAGGGCCATGCAGGGCATATGACAAATTTTTGTTTAGTCAAATCTTCCATGAAAAACATCTCCTTTAGATTGTCTATAAGAAAAACAAATTTGGATTTGAGGAATATGGGGTTGTTTTAGAATAAAAGAAAATTCAAATTGAATCGAACATTTGGCAATCCCACATAATTTATCGCCTCACATATTCATAAAAAAGTATTTTATATAAAAGAGTTTTGAATGAAACACTTTTCTTAATTTGAAATGTTGATCATGGTTTAATATGATCGATATTTTTTCTTCAAAAGCCCTAATGTTGCGGGACTTGTTTTGACTGAATGAGTATTCCTTTATATACTCCTAAATACCCTTTATATAGTTAATCCAGTTTAGATGTTACCGAATCCTATATTCCAATATCTATATATAAATTGATCAATAGTGATTTAAAAACCCTTTATATATTTATATGACTTAAAGAAAGGTCAAGCTCTAATTTCTACCTATTCACTCTTTTCAGAATAGACATAGTTTTTTGTGAATGACAAACAATAACTATTCGACAAAATATCGGAATTACGAAAATCATAATAAAAAAATGTAAGATGGATCAAAAATATCAATATAAGTATAATATTATTACTTAAACGTACTTAAACGAATAACAAGTTTAATAAAGAAAGCAGGACAAGCCATGAAATGACAGATAGATGATGACACGAGTCTAACTGGCAAAAAAAACCTTAAATACTCTGGAGAGTTGTCGGAATGGAAAACTTCTTTTCTAATTAACGGCAATTCTCCCTCCCTCCCCCCTCATAATTTTGTTTTAATTTTTAATTTTCATTCATGGTTTTATCACTTATTTAGAACCCTTTTTTTCCATTCTTTTTTCTTATTATTGAGTATTTTTATTGCTATTATTCCTAGAACATAAGATCTTTTCATTTTTTTTACCTTGTGAGTATTTATTTGATGAAGAGTTAGTTATTAAATTATTAATCAAAAAATCTAATTAAATACACTCAATTCCATAATTTGTATCTAAAAATAAATATTTAATTGGTTGGTGGAATTCAGAAATGAGTTATGATATTCAATTGAAAGTAATAAAACAAGAAGGAACCTGTTCTGCTGGTCATGAAATAGGAGATGAAATTTTAATTTCATTTGAAAGAAATGAGGTAATTGGCAAAGTTTGTTTACATGCTCTTTATTCCATTTTCCCCAAAGTTTTTGCCATGGCTTATGGTGCAGAATTTCCTTGGTTAGAAAACCCAGATATAAGCACCCATGCTTGTCCTGATGCATGGAACCCCTTAACATATGAAGTGAGAAGAATTAGACATAAATGATCAGTAAAATATCTAGAATCGTCTTATTCGTCGTTTAATTGGCTTATGATCCTCGTCAGATGCTTGTTGCTGTTTGGATGCTATAAGTAGTTTATCCTGAATAATTGAATCCATCATCTCAAATACTCCTGTTCCAGCAATAGCATTGGTAGAAAAGTATTTCAAGTCGGCTAATAAGTTTTGTGAATTTGAAGCATCAGTTAATGCAGATTGGAAAATTTCTGTGGTGATATCAGCAATATCAAGATCATAAGTGCTCCATTTTAATCGAATTCGTCCGAATGAGTCACTACTTTTTTCATCATGGAGATATTCAATTCCTCCAGCAAATTGCATGGCTAAGGGTCTTCGTTGAAATAGTAATGCCCCAAAATTCTTTAGAATAGAAAACATCTCTTCTGCAGATAAAAATCCTTTCTCTTTTCGCGATTGTGTTATTTTTTTATTGAAAACCAGCTGAGCAGCAATTTCTCTTGCCAATGCTTTTGCATTAACATCACTCATGATCTTGTGACCATAATCTATATCAGATTCTCGAATAGCTTTGTAGATTAAGGCTTCTAAGTCAGGAAAAGCTACTTTTCCTTTTTTAAATTTAAATGAAATTGATCTTTCTTTGGCATCTGACTTTTGCATTAGTGAAGGTAGTTCATATGTCCCTCTTCCATAATTCTTAACTTTTTTTAAGTTCTGGAAGTATGAATTTCGGACTCCTTCACTCCATTTTGGTAATAGGATATGTTTCTCAAGGTCTATTTTATTTCCCACATAAACTACTCTTGGAATATTCGAAGAGATAGCTGCTTTGTCTTCTAATACATTTCTTATTTGATTTATCGAATTCCAGCACGAAAGGGCTCTAGATCGGTCAAATATTACTGATAAAATATCATTAGAACCAGCAAGTTTACCAAGGACATTTCGGAGGTGATCAAAAATATTTTGTCCTCCAACATCCGCCCCTGTCAATATTATCTTCAAAGTGTTATTGTTCCAGAAATACGGAAAAATAAATTGAAAATCTTCAAATCCGATTGTTTCTGTATCAAGACTGATCCCAATAGCTGAATCCCATGTTTTTTTACCATATTTAACAAGAAATCCATATTGTTCCGCCCATCGGATAAAATTTGGGTCAATTTTGTGCGATCTTTCTTCAAGTAGAGCATCTGCTCGCTCTAAAAAATGTGTATCTTCGACTTTTGTTTTATTAAATTTATTTGAAGCATAAATTTTCTGAAGATAATCAATGATCATGCGGCCTAGGGTTATGATAATTTGTGTTTTTCCTGACATCCCGTCTCCAATAAATATGATTTTTTTTATCTCACGATCTTCCATTGAAGAAAGATTAATTCCATCTGGTTGAAATCCCGATTGATACAAACTACTTGTTCCCATTTTAAATTGCTCCAAGACCTATATTATTTATGAAGTCGATATCAAACAGCTTTTTCCCGTCTTTTTCTTTAACTAATTTGACTTGATTTAATGGAAAACTCCTATTGAGTTCATTCAACGGTAATAATCCGAAATCATCTGTTAATTCTTCGAATTCCCTAGTTTTCATCAAATATTGGATTGTAATTAACCCCATATTGGAGTTCGGGTCTTCTTTGGTGATAATGAATTCAAGGGAATTGTCTTCAGCTAATACTCCCAAAATCACAACATATTTCCCATTATCATCGAAAACAGCCAAGGAAGGAAAAGCTATCGCCTCTTCTAATTCTCTTTTATTTTTTATCTCTAAGTTTGTATGAAATGTAGTTTCATGTGATAAACGATTTTTAATGATTGTTCCTGGTTCAAAGAAAGGTACGATAAGGTGAACAAAACGATTAAAGTTAATAAGCTTCTTGCCATAATAAGAAATCGTTTCGGGTATTAATAGGTTATTGTTGGCATCGCTAAATGTAAGTTTTATTCTATAAGCAGAAGTAGGTTTTAACATTACTCTGGATAGATCTTTAACATCCGCAATGAGTCTTTTGTCGTCCTGAGTATGTAATTTTCGATCTTTAATTGTGCCAGAATCCCTCAATAAGATCAATTTAGCTTCATCTAATAACTGTCCAATGATCTGATGGAACAATTGATCCAGACTAGATAGATTTCCTGGATTTCTTTCAAAGAGACCACCGATTGTTTCGGACGCATTTATTGTTAATGGGTGTAACATATTCAAAGGTATTAATTCTTTTGATATAAGCTCTAAAGCTAGTCCTGTTATTTGTGATCCTTCGAATGGATTCTCACAATAGGATACAGCGGAAAATAATTCAATTCTACTAAATTGGAAAACGATCGTTTCTAGTGTCAAACCTGATAGACTTAAACCTGTTGCTTTTTTAACTACATCACTTATACTGCTGGTTTCTCCTTCTATTCCCAGTAATAATTGCCGAGAACTCTTGATTTCATTTCCCATATACCAAATAAAATCTAATCTTGTATCTGGTTTTAAATATCTTTTTTTTTTTTTTTTATTTTTAGATATCATTTGAAATAAGAAAAACATCACTAATTGCGCGTCACACTGAACCGTTTCTGGAAAAACTTCATGTGTATATGTTTCATTAAAAAATTCATTAGAAAATTGACAACTTTCGAAACTCAAGACTTTGAGGGTATTTCCAACAAGAAGTGGGGCAATGAAGTTACATATGTCATTTCTACCAGTGCTATTAAATAATAGACTAATTGCTTCTTGTTCAGCATCCTCTTTTTCCTCTTCAACTATCTCTGACAAGTATTCGTCTAGACATGATTCGACTAGGTTTATTACCGAATTAGCCCATTTTTTAATCCAATAGGAAACCAATTCTCTAGCAATCATACTTCTAACTCCTGGTTCAAAAATCAAGGCAATTTTTTCTTTGAATTTATCATCGTAATTTTTAGATTCTGTACCAAGAGCTTTATTTAGGCGATTATCTCCTTCGAGATCCACTAATATTTCTCTGAGCTGAAAAGATGTATTCATTATTTCTATCTGCTCTAGGATAAAATTAATAATGATATTAGTGTTATATGTTGGATAAAACTGGGAAAATGAGTTTCGAATTGCATTTGCTTGTCTAGAATATAATTCCTTTAGGAATATAGCTTTAACAATCTTTTGCTGATCTGTTAACAATAATCCTTTCATTGATTCCTCAATTAGAAAAAAAATTCCACCATAAATAGTTTTGTTCAGGATTTCATTTGGATCAGAGGTATGTTCCAAACTCATTGGTTCACTTATTATTTCCTCATAGAAGTGATAACCTTTAATGAACCAATCATTAACTTTATTTTCAAGGCTAGTTATTCTCTCATCCATTTCTTGATCAAAAGTTTTTCTCTCAATTTCTTGATCGACCTTTCTTCCCAGAACTTTGTTTATAATAGTTTTTGCACAAGAAAAAGCATGATCTAAATAATCGTCAACTGCTATAGAATCCAATAAAACTGGTTTTTCAGGTAACTTAACAAATAAAGTAAGTGTTTCTTGAATTAATAGTGATTCATTGACAGAAGGAACTCCCTCTAGAGCCTCTGTTAAACTATCAAATATCAGCTCATTAATTTTAGATTGATGTTGATTTATAGCAATAACTGTCTGATAATATCTAATTAACTCTCTTGAAAGGTCAATCATCTCTTTATTCCAAACTTGTTGTACCGGAGTTTCTATATATAGTTCAAATCCTACTCGTAGAATATTATTAATCCATGCTCTATTCAGAACGATCTTCACTAATGAAAAAATTTTATTAAAAAATTTTTGAGCTTCATCAGGGGTATTAAAATTTGGAATTAAGCTTGGGATTCGAGATTTTAACGTTTCATAGATTTCATCAGACGGGATTTTCTTAGAACTAATCATGCTTGATTTAGAGCGATCTGGATAAACAAGAAGATTTAATCTTTCTCTCACAGTCTTTTTTGGAGAACTAGATAAACCTTTTGAAGCAGTGCTTAAGATAAAATCATAATAAAACCTTTTATCCCAAGAATCAGGAAAAATTACTTGATAATAATTTCTTATGTCCAACAGTTGATTGCCAAAAGCTTTTGTAGAACCACCAAGATTCTTGAAGCTATCAAATATTATATTCCTGATCCCCCCTTTTCTCAACCTCAATAGATATGAAAATGTTTGTTGTTTTGAAAAGTGATCAATTACTAGTTCTATCACATTCCAGTCAGTTTCTTGAAACATTTCCTCCAATGAAAGAAGATTACTTGAATTTTCAGAAGATAAAGGTATAATTTTTAGTACATCTCTTTGGATTTCTAGTAATATATCCAAAATAGTTGTTTCCTCCCCTACGGATACATTTTTACTCCATCCAATGATTTTAATTCGAGTTAATACATTCATGAATTCAGAGATCATTTTAGACAGTTCTTTGGGTTTTAGTATACTTGTTTGTCCGAAATGTTTCAGGTGAACGTCGAATCTATAATCTTGAGTTTTACCTACTTTTCTAACATAAGATATCCCTTCTGGAGGATTAGTTATGATTGAATCGAGAGAACCATCTAAATATGACTTGAAAAATTCACATATTTCCTCCTCTGTGAATCGTACTCCAGCTATTTTATTTGCAAGGCTGATTATTCTTCTACATTCCAATGTACCAGCTGCCACTCTAGCTGCAAGATCCATGCTTTCCATTATTCTCTGAACTCTTCCGGTAGTAGCAATGGTGGGATCTTGAATGACCAGCCCTAATCGTTCGTATACGTTTTTATTCAATTGAAATTCTTCAAATAGTAATCGGTACCCAATCTGAGGATCATCTTTGTAAACTATCTGAATATATCTCCTTATAGCTTCATCGATAAGGGTTCGATCATCTAAATTCGTGTAAGGCTCTAAATAAAGTAGGGCTTCTTTCTCAAAAACTGGATATGGTATAGGATCTACACTTATAAGATTTTTAAGTAAATATTCTAAGAATGCTGTTTTTTCTTCGATTTTTTTCGGAATATACTTATTTCTTGTCAGAATTTCCTTATAAATTTCTGGAGATTCTTCTTCAATGTCTTCAGGCTCTTCAATCGTGTCAATTTCCTTAAAAGCTTCATCCCAATAATCTTGATTTTTATTTATAATTTCTAAAACCATGGAAGCAGATACACTTTGCACTTTTTCATCATTTAATGCTTTCCTAAAAAGATTTAATGTCTGGTCTGAAGCGAAAGACTGTATATTCTCTTCGAATGCTTTTCCTATGCTCAAACGGCGGGATACGATTCCACTAGGGATCTCTGTTAGACCTAAGTTTGAAATAATTATGCGAAGCATCCGAATTTTATCTTGATGATTCAATTTACTTCCACCGTTTGAGTCTTCAATACAACAAAAAACATTAAATGTACAATTATTGTGATTAAAATAAAACAATGATAGAAAATATATAAAGTGTATTATATCATTTAAAGATCCTATAACTAGAGAATGATAAAAAATTGAAGCTAGTAATAATATCTAGTTTTAATTCTTAAGACCGATGATTCTCATAACATTTTTATAATAATACAAGGTTGACATAACAGTTTTTTAGTACTTTTTTCGTTTTTGATACCTTTTCCATTAAATTAAATTTCTAGATCAATTTGATTTCTTTATATAGATTATTGATCAGTTAATAATTTCCTCTCTAAGGAAATTAACTAATTCATCTAAATTGTGTATCTAATATTTCTATTCCCCATACTGGGAAAAAAGTACAAATAGGCAAAATCTAGGTTGTAACCAAGCATTTCCTTGAAATTAACTCAGATTACAAATCCTGAAACGATAACTTGCTTAATATCGTATTTGAAAGCTCAATATGAGATTAAGTTTCCCTTTTGATAAAAAAGGATTATTATTTCACTTTAATAGCTTTTTATTCATTTCTGATGCTAAGATTAACGTAGCTGCAACATCTTCAATAGATTCTCCTAGAGCTTTGTAGTTATCTAATTTTTCCGACATGGTTTGCTTCATTGCTTTAAAGACCGCATACTGCCTATCTATGGTATATCTTGAATGAATGCTTGCCATAGCTAGCATAGAAGCTATTCTCGCGGTTTTTTTAGCATCTTTTTTATAGCTCTTGTTATCAGCTTTCATTATTTCTTGAAGTTTGACAAATCGTTCAAATACATCTAAGTATGCCTCAGACATTTTTTGATCCTCATTAATTATATTTTATCTTGATTTTTGGGTGCTAAAACTCTAAATTTTATATATAAATTGAAATTGCTAGCTCTTCAAAAATATTACATTTCCTTGAAGTAGAATTATATTAAAATTAAATAATCTATATGCTTTGATGTTATATGCATATTAATATAAATAATTTCAATATTCTACAATTCTCGACTTGATTTTGAAATTTTATCTAGTTCGAATTATGAGCAGCCGGAAGAACTTTAAGGAAAGCCGACTTTTGTCGGCATTTGACCAAAAATGAAGACTACTCGTCAAACTTTCCAAGCAA